>Ga0206128_1000904_pt1 | contig 31969 bp, 25 predicted proteins | sample Helgoland_Spring_7_FD_148601 | JGI IMG/M metagenome (GOLD analysis project Ga0206128, IMG submission 148601) | Pelagic subsurface seawater microbial communities from Kabeltonne, Helgoland, North Sea - Helgoland_Spring_Bloom_20160426_1 | ecosystem: Environmental > Aquatic > Marine > Epipelagic ... | reverse complement strand
CCGGTCTCAAGGTGATACCGCTGCCGACTTGGTGAATCATTTGCCGGAGGAAGAGCTGAGAACTATTTTTTACGAATACGGTGAAGAACGCGCCGGCAGCAAAATAGCACGCCGTATTGTGGAACGTCGCCAAGACAAGCCATTTACGACGACTACCGAGCTTGCTGATTTCATCTCTTCGATCAAGCCGAGGCCCAAGGGACCTGCTGGGAAAATACACCCAGCGACACGTGTTTTTCAGGCGCTTCGCATTGCTGTCAATGACGAGCTCGGTGCGTTACGCACCTTTTTAGATAACGCATCCAAGCTGCTTAATCCGGGTGGGCGTTTGCTGGTGATCACTTTCCATAGCCTTGAAGATCGCATGGTGAAGCAGTTTTTCAGGCATGCCTCAGAGTCCCACATCGATCGTAAAGAATGGCCTGAGCCCAGGGAGAATCCAGATTACCAATACCAGTTGATTACCCGCCGCCCTATCACGGCAAGTGAGGAGGAGGTTCAAGGCAATAAAAGATCACGCAGTGCAAAACTGAGAGTGGTCGAAAAAAGATAAAAGCCGTCAATCTATGAATAAACACCGCAATAAAGATCGCAGATTTTCCATCGTTGAGATGGTGTTGCTTGGCTTTGCGGCGCCAGCATTGATGGGGGGTGGTTTTATACATGCTTGGCTGAAGAATAGTCAGGTTGAGGTGGTGAAGGATATCCGCAAAACGGAGCTGCGCATTAGTGATCACGAGGGCGCCATCAATAACTTGCAGGTCAAGATCGAGCAGAAGCTTAATATTTATCAGATTCGCGATGACTTAGCTCGTGCGGGATCTCAGCTAGTAATAGCTCCAGCAAGCGCCGTAAAAAAAATTCTCCCCTTCTCTTCACGAGGAATAAACGAAACCCCCAGGACCCCTGACCTAGCTCAAGTCCGACCATGATTGCCAACTATCCGTGAATTCAGTCGCTTTCTATCGCCGATGTATCTTTCTCTGCCTGGTCTTTGTGGCCGGGCTGAGTGCTTTGTCGGTTAGGCTTATTTATTTGCATGTTGTTAAGGCAAACGAGGTTGCTGAACAGTCAATAGAATCGAGTAAGACAGTGGTATTGCTGGCAAACCGAGGCTGTATCGTTGATTGTAATAATCAACTCATCGCACGTAACATCCCACGTGCACGCATGGCTTTCGATAAGTTGAGGCTGCGTAATACGGGAGTAGCAGCCCTTGCGCTAGCAAACAAGGAACTGCGCGAAACGCCAGAGTGGTATTTATGGGATCAGGACAAGCGTAACCGTAGAGTCGAGGCGCGAGCAGCCCAGTTGAAAAACGAGTGTTACGCTGATGACATCATTACTCAAAATATTGAACACGTTATCGACACCTTTGCTCGGCCACTGGGCATGACCACGGTAGAGCTTCGTCAGCGCATGAAGCTCGATCGGGAGGGCCAAGATTATGTAGTGATCAAGCCTGACTTGTCCGAGGATGATGCGGAAAACCTCAAGCAGCTTGCGCGTGATTATTCAATATCTCCATCCATCGTGTTTAAAGAGTGGCAAAAGCGCTGGTATGTAATGCCTAACATGGCGGCTGCTATGGTGGGTTATGTCGGTGAGGACGAAAATGACCCAGATAGAATCGTTAGAGGGCGTGCAGGTATTGAAAATAAAATGAATGAAGAGCTTTCTGGTAAGGATGGCCAGGTCATCACGCACAAAAATAAATACAGACCGCTTGATTTGGCAAAGCCAGGCAAGGTGACGCCACCAAGACATGGACTCAATGTCCAGCTTACCCTTGATATGGGAATGCAGAGAGTCGTGGAAGAAGAGCTTGATGCCGGCCTCAAAGAGTTCGCGGCAAAGAAGGGCGCCATTGTGCTGATGAATCCCAAGAATGGAGCCATTATGGCAATGGCAAGTAGACCAACCTACAACCTCAACACCCGCAAAAACATTGCCAAAAATGGTTTCGATTACGCGACCCAGGCGATTTACGAACCTGGCTCTACTTTTAAAATCATCTCTACCGCTGGTGCGATGGACCAGGGACTGATTGAGCCTGATACTGTTTTTGACTGCGGCCCGTATCGAAATGGCTCAGTCAAGCTAGTGAAAGACTATAAAACATTTGGTGATTTGTCAGTGCAGCAGATCCTCGCCAAATCGAGTAATGTTGGGTCATACAAGATAGCCCTAGAGCTCGGAACAGATCAATTTTTCAACTATCTGAGAGCTTTCGGTTTCGGTGCGAAGACCAACATCCTCATGGCAGGAGAAAGTGCTGGGGTGGTCAGCAATACAGGAAACCCAACCGACTTCTCACGTATCTCATATGGCTATCACGTTAGTGTGACACCCTTGCAGGTTGCCTGTGCTTACTGCGCGATTGCCAATGGCGGAGTGCTGATGAAACCACAGCTGTTAAAGTCGATGATGGCGGACAATGGGGCGACAACTCATACCTTTAACCAGAAGAAAGTCCGAAGGGTGATCAAAGCAGAGACTGCACTTAAAATGCGTGAGGCACTGGCCACGGTTGTCGATGTTAAGGGCACAGCTCGACTTGCAAAAGTGGAAGGCTTCAGTGTCGCAGGCAAAACAGGCACAACGGTAAAGATTCATCCTGAGGGAGGATATTACAACGGTGAGAACGACCGTGAAAAACGCTACACCGTTTCATTTGCAGGAATGATGCCTGCAGAAAATCCGGAGTTTGTTTGTGTGGTGGTGATTGATGACCCGAAAATGCCAGATGCCGAGGAGGGTATGCAAAAAGTAACTCCTGGAGGCGGAAGTGTTGCCGCTCCTATTTTTTCCAAGGTCGCATCCCGTGTAGGGAACCTTATGGGCCTGAAGCCGAGCCATCAAGATGATGATGCGCAGCCTCTGGCCAAATCAGATCGATAAATCAATGAATTTAGAACAAATAATCAGCTCTCTAGATGTTATCTCCGTTAGTGGAGATCTAGATAGTGAGGTGACAAGTATTTCCTCAGACTCCCGTGAGATTACCACTGGTGGTGTTTTTGTGGCAGTGAGTGGTAACGACTTAGATGGTCAGCAATTTGTGCCTCAGGCCATATTGAATGGAGCTTCGGCCATTATCTCTGAAGCCGCAAAGCCGGCGGGAAGTGAGGATCAAGTATGTTGGGTGCACGTTGCTGACGCTCGTGCTGCTGCTGCGGCTTTGGCATGCACATGGTATGATCATCCATCTGCAGCTATGAAGGTGGTTGGGATTACCGGCACCAACGGCAAAACCACTACCGCATTCATTACTCATGCTATCATGGAGCGGACATGGAGCCGTGCGGGTTTGTTGGGAACGGTGCAAATCAATGATGGCGAGGAAGTCACTCCAGCCACCCATACTACACCTGGGCCAGTGGAGCTGCAGGCAAGCTTGGCGAAGATGCTGCACAATGATTGCCGTGGTGTCGCCATGGAGATCTCGTCTCACGCACTTGAACAAAAACGCACAGATGGCCTTCAAATGGATGCTGCGGTGTTCACTAACTTGAGCCAAGACCATTTAGATTACCACGGTAACATGGCAGACTATTTTGCTGCCAAATGTCGCTTGTTTGAATTAGTGGAAACACAGTCAGGAAGCAAAAAGACCACTGCGGTTATTAATCTCGATGATCCTTATGGTCAGCGCTTGCTTGAAGAATTTAAAGGTAGATTGCACTTCATCACTTATGGCTACGGTGTGCACGCTGACATGCGCATCGGTCGTGAACAGCAGACGGTTCGGGGCACTGAATTTGATATCAAGTTCAAGGATCGTGATTATCTTGTCCGCACTCCTTACATCGGAAGGTTTAATGTTTACAACTGCGTGGCGGCCATTGCCGCTTCCGCTGCGGTCGGCATTAAGGTGCGTGATGCGGTAGTCGCATTGGCCGAAGCACCTCAGGTGCCCGGCAGGATGGAAAATATCGGTTCGCGTGAAGGTGCCTCTGTATTTGTTGATTATGCGCACACTCCAGACGCCTTGATGAATGCCTGTGCAGCACTACAGGAACTCAAACCTAATCGTTTGATTACTGTGTTTGGCTGTGGCGGCGATCGCGACAGCTCCAAGCGTGCATTGATGGGAGCAGCGGCATCCAAAGGGAGTGATTTCTGCATCACCACTTCCGATAACCCACGGTCTGAAAAGCCTGAAGCCATTCTGGCAGAAATTGAGAAGGGCATGGCGGGGGAGAGGTATGAACGTATCGAGGACAGGATGGAGGCCATTCAGACAGCGGTGAATTTATCACAAGAGGGGGATATTGTTTTGGTGGCAGGTAAGGGCCACGAGACCTACCAGGAAATAGCCGGCAACCGCATTGATTTTGATGACCGCAGGGCGGCTTACAAAGCCCTAAACCTTAAAAAGACCACCGTTTAACATTTTCCCATGAAGCCGATCACCGTAAACGAGATAGCACGCGCCACAGGCGGTGAGCTTGTCGCGTCTACGGCGGTGAATGGCGAAGCGTTGGTGAGTTCAGTTTCTACCGATACTCGCGAATTATCGGAAGGCTCGCTATTCATCGCATTGAGAGGTGAAAACTTTGATGGTAATGCCTTTGCGCTCAAAGCGGCCGAAGCTGGTGCTGCCTGCCTAGTGCTTGATGAGCTTCCTGAAGCTGTAGCTGAGCTTGGCGTTCCGGTGGTTCTCGTCCAAGACACCTTGTTGGCATTACAGCGGCTTGCTAAGTGGTATCGTCAGCAGCTCAATATCCGTGTGATTGGCATAACGGGCTCGAATGGTAAGACGTCGACTAAGGATTTTACCGCATCGGTCATTGCTCAAAAATTCAAGGTGAATGCGACCAAGGGTAATCTCAATAATCACATTGGTTTACCTCTTAGCGTTCTTTCCACCGAGGAGAGCGATGAGGTTTGTGTATGGGAAATGGGTATGAGTCATGCGGGGGAGATTGCTCCTCTGTGCGATATCTCTTCGCCAGACATCGGTATCATTACTAATATTGGAACGGCCCATATTGAATTTCTCAAAACGCGTGAAGGCATTGCTGAAGAAAAAAGCGCATTGGCACGGGCATTGCCTGAGCGGGGGACGCTGATTGTGACTGCAAGCTGTGACTTTGTAGATTATTTAATCAAACGCACTAGGTCTAAGGTGATCGTTGCCGGTAATTGTCGTGGTGCTGTTCGTGCAGAGGATTTGCGGATAACAGATGCTGGTTCCGCTTTCAAGTTATGCATTGATAACCAGGATGAAATAGCGGTTGAGCTAAGCGTGAGCGGCAAGCACATGGTCAATAATGCGCTGCTGGCAGCCGCCGCAGGCTATGCCTTAGGTATGAATTCTGCCGAGATAGCGGCGGGACTCAGTGCTGCGCAGTTGACCAGTGGACGCCTGCAAAAGTTCGTATCTCACGGGGTTACGGTATTTGATGATACATACAATGCCAATCCAGACTCAGTGATTGCGGCGATCGATACACTCGCGGAGTTGCCAGTTCATAATGGAGCACATCGATTGGTTGTCTTGGGTAAGATGGCGGAGCTTGGTCCTCACTCTGATGCTGAGCACAGGCGTGTAGGTAAAATCGCAGCTGAGAAGAATCTTACCGTCGTTAGCGTAGGTGTCGGCGCTCGGGAGATCTACAAGGGGGCGAGTGAATGCAGTGATGATGCTCATCAATTTGATGATGCTGACTCAGCAGCTACATGGATTAAGAATTTTTGCAAAGAAGGGGACAGTGCGCTGTTCAAAGGCAGTCGTATGGCTGGAATGGAAAACGTCATGCATCTTGCGTTTCCTCAAAACTAAATCACTGATCAAAATATGTTATATTGGATTTACGAGTATTGGTTAGAGGCATTCAAGGCAGGCGATCAATGGGCCGACACCATGAGTTTTCTGAGGTTGCTTGGTTATGTGACGGTGCGTGCAGGTGTGGCTTGCATGCTCACCTTTTTAGTCAGTGTCACACTTGGTCCATGGGTGATTCGTAAATTAGTTTCACTGAAAGTAGGTCAGCCGATACGCAGTGCAGAGGAAGTTCACAAACTCAATGAGCTACACGGCGGCAAGGCCGGAACACCGACCATGGGTGGGGTTTTGATTTTGGGCACGGTTCTTATGGCTGTGCTTGTTTGCGGGCGTCCTTTGAATCCCTTTGTGGCTGTTACAAGCTGTGTCATGCTCGCGCTCGGCTTGTTGGGTTTCGTGGATGATTACACCAAGGTGAAGCTGAAAAGCTCTGATGGCATCAGAGGGAGGGTTAAGCTCTTCTGGCAAGTGGCAATCAGCTGTGTTGCTGCTGCGTTTCTGTTCTTTAAAACCAAGGAGCTGGGCATGGGTTATACCATGGTTGATGTACCCATGCAGATAAGTGAAATTACCTTTCCGCTTTCTAAGCAGCCTTTGTTCGATATGGGTTATTTGTACATCCCATTTTTTGCACTGATTGTTGTTGGCTGCTCTAATGCGGTGAATCTGACAGATGGTCTTGATGGCTTGGCTACGGGGTGCACCATTACGGTCTCGCTCGCCTACGCGGTGATCACGTATCTGGCCGGTCATGCTTACATGGCCAAAGAATACCTATTCATTCCTTATAATACCCATGTGGTTGAGCTTTCTGTGTTTTTGTTAGCTCTCGTGGGAGCTGGCTTTGGTTTCCTCTGGCATAACTGCCACCCAGCTAAAGTGTTTATGGGAGACACGGGTTCGCTTGCCATTGGTGGCGGTCTTGCCACCGCAGCTATTTGCGCCAAGCAGGAGCTGCTCTTGGTTATTATTGGCTGGGTTTTTGTTATGGAGGCTTTGTCGGTGATTCTCCAAGTCGGCAGCTTTAAGCTTACCGGAAAACGTATTTTTGCGATGTCGCCTATTCACCATCACTTCGAGCTTCGAGGCTGGCATGAAAGCCAGGTGATCATTCGCTTTTGGATCATCTCTGCATTCAGTGGATTGGTGGGAATCGCCTTGTTGAAAATTGTCTAATATGAATTTGGAAAACAAAAACGTCATTACCCTAGGAGCCGGCTCAAGTGGCCGCGCTGCTGCTGCGCTTGCCGTTTCGGCGGGGGCTGACGTTGCCATTCATGATTCATGTGACACGATCAGTGATTTGCCTAAGGGTGTTAAGGGGGTTGCCAATGCGACTACGGCTACCGGAAATGCGAGTAGCTGTGACCTGTTGGTTGTTTCCCCAGGGATTGATGGCAACAGCGACTTTGTGCAATCTTACCAGCAGCACGCGGGTGAGATGATTGGTGAAGTTGAGCTGGCATACCGCTTTTACAAAGGCCGAATCATTGCCATTACCGGAACCAACGGAAAGACGACCACTACCGAGATTGTAGATCGTATTTTAAATCACTGCGGTGTGAGTTGTGTGCCCTGCGGTAACTACGGTAAGCCTTTTTCTGAATTACCTTTGATGCAAGAGCCTCCAGCAGTGGCTGCTTTGGAGGTAAGCTCGTTTCAGCTGGAAACCGTGGCTGATTTCCATCCCAATGTCGTGATTTGGCTTAATTTCTCAGCAGATCACATGGATCGATATCCGACGCTGCAAGCCTACAAGGACGCTAAATTACGCGTTTTCGAAAACCTTGATGCTGACGACCATGTAGTTGTCCGCGCGGGTGAAGATGTAGGTGACTTTAAGGCGAGTGTAGCGACTTTTTCTACCGAGACGAATGCAGATTACACCTTTCAAGATGGCTGGATATGTGAGGGCGGGGAAAAAATGATCGACCTGTCCGTAACCCAGCTCCGTGGTTTACATAATGCTGAGAATGCAATGGCGGCCTATGCGGCATGCTCAGTTTTGGGTGTTAAGGCGGAGGATGTAAACGAGGCACTTCGTGGATTTGCACCGCCACTTCATCGTTGTGAGTTAGTGCGCACGCTTGATGGAGTCGAATACATCAACGACTCAAAAGCGACGAATCTGCATGCTCTTGATAGTGCGCTTCGCTCGCAGGGCCGTCGTGTTGTGCTCATTGCTGGCGGCAAGCAGAAGGGTCTCGATTATACAGAGCTCTTACCTCGTTTGCAGACGACGACAAAAGCTGTGGTCGTCTTTGGCGAAATTGCCCAACAACTAGCCGCTACCCTTGAATCTATTTCTGACACTGTTTCCACCACTGTGGCTACCAGCCTTGAGGAGGCACTTAGCCACGCGCGCGATATGGCTGAACACGGTGACACCATCCTTTTCTCCCCCGGAACATCATCATTCGATATGTTTTCCGGATATGAGGAACGCGGCGACTACTTCCGCCGTATTGCTAACAATCTGAAGTAACTTTCCTAACTAACAAAAAACAACCAACACATCGTTATTATGAATAAGCCAATCCAAATTAAAAGAAACAAGCCAGCCAGCTCTCATTATCGAGTGCTTTACGCCAAAACGGGACGCAAACGTAGATTGCATGCCGCAACCACTGCTACAGCAGATCAACACGCCGGAATGGGAGCCGATGTGCCTAGTATCGGTGTCGGTAGAGCGCTCTTCGTGATCCTTATCCTTCATGTGCTCGCCGTCGCTGCTATCTTCATTCACAGCGGCGATTTTTTTACTGATGCCAATGAGCATACTGAAAACGAAGGCCAGCGTGCTTTATCGGAGCCTCCAGCGGCGCTAGTCGTGCCAGTAGCCCCAGTTGCTAAAAAAGGGGTTGTGAAAAAGCAAGCTGCTGCGAAACGAGTTGCCCAGCAGCCCGCTCACACAGGACGTCATATCGTTGTAACGGGCGATACTTACCCGCGTATCGCAAGGAGATGTAATGTATCAGAAACAGCCTTGCGTGCACTCAACGGCGGTCAGGCATTGCGCGCAGGTATCGTGCTTGATCTTCCTGCCGAGCTCTCCGCTCGTCCCGTCGATCCTAAAACTGCAGCGGCTCCTAAAAAGTCCGCACCAAAAGCCTCCGTAGCTAAAAAGAAGGAATCCGCAATAGCAGCCAAAGCACCCGATGCCAAGCCAGCGCAAGCGGTGAAGGTGACACCTGCATACGATGTTAGCAATGCGCCTAAAGCGCTTGTCGAGGAGCCCGATGCTCCTGCTGCTGCTCCTGCGATTCAGGACAGTGGTAAGACATACACCATCAAGCGTGGCGATACCTTGTGGGGCATTTCAAGCCGTTTCAAAGTCTCTCGTGATCATCTGCTCGCGCTCAATGGCATCAAAGACGCAAACAAGCTTTACGCAGGTCGCAATATCAAGATACCAGCGAATTAAATCGCACACTGCTTTGATGTGATCGCCATCTCCTTTTAAATCATTATCCCATGGGTCGAAAAAATGCCATATTCCTCTGCCTCGCCGTAATGGCACTGGTGACCCTTGGGCTTGTGATGCTCGCAAGCACAAGTGTTTGGAATAAGGATGTGGATGGTTATTCTTTAGTCAAAAAGCAGGCCGTCTTTATTGCCCTCGGTTTGATTGGAGCTGTGGTGATATCGAATGTTGATTATCGAAAACTCCGCGCTTTTTGGATTCCGGCGCTGGTGATTTCAACGACGCTCCTGGTGTTGTGTTACGTGCCGGGCATCGGCCACAAGGTCAATGGCGCGACACGTTGGATTAAGATACCAGGCATGCCACAGTTTCAGCCATCGGAACTGGCTAAAATTTTTGTGATCATGGCCCTGGCAGCTTGGTATGCCCATTACCAGGCCGAAGGCCGGAAATTCTTCAAAGGCTTTGTGTCTCCCTCTATTCTTCTGGGGATACCTGTGGTTCTTATCTTTTTCGAAAAGGACATGGGCACAGCAATGGCTCTCGGGTGTTCTGGAGGAATGGTTATGTTTGCTGCTGGCGTGCGCATGCCCTACATCATTACTGCGTTTACTATTACGGTTGGTGGCGCTTGGTTGGTTATTCTGAAAAACCCAGAACGAATGGGCAGGATCAACGCATTGTTTGATCTTGAATCTGATAAGTATCGACAAGGAGATGGCTATCAGCAGCTCAATGGCATTCATGCCTTTATCAATGGTGGAGTGAACGGCACGGGCTTAGGCAATGGTGTTGGTAAGCATGGTTCTCTGCCGATGGCGCATACTGATTTTATTTTTCCTACCATTGGTGAGGAATTAGGTCTTTGGGCTACGCTGGGAAGTGTATTCTGCTTTGTCATTATCATGGTGTATGGAATGGCCATTGCCATGCATGCAAAAGATATTTTCGGTAGGTTGTTAGCAGTTGGCCTGACCTGTATTATTGTGGTGCCAGCGATGGTGAACATTGGGGTGTGCACAGCGGTGCTGCCAAACACAGGCTTACCATTGCCCTTTATCAGCTATGGAGGCACTAACATCCTCTTTACACTATTTGCAGTTGGGGTGCTGTTATCTATTCACCGGCAAGCTGCTTTCACAAGCCGCGCGGAGGTCCCTGTGATTGCTCAGAAAAAGCAGTGTCTGAGAATTTGACCTCAGGCGGAAGGCATCTCTGGTGATTGGGAGAAGTCTTTATTGGTCAGGGCTTGGATGGTAAAGATCCAGAAGGAAATTAAGCCCCATGTGAGGCCGAGCACGACTCCGAAGTCGATGATGCCGCGCCAAGGTTGATCACACTGGTGAACGAGGAGGACCAGGCAGATTATTCCAAATGTCAGGCAATACGCGATCGTTTTCGTTTTTCTATTAGCATGAAAAAACCCCATTGAGAACAGAGGCGCCAAAACAATACGCAGCAATGTGGGGTGATCACGTAGATGCTTGACTCGAGCTGCCGTGCGTGGGGAGAATTTTTTCTGAAAGCCGCGGTAACCTTCCGCAACCAACATGAAAAGAGCAAAGGCGACAAGGGCTATCCACTGCCATGTACTTAGCCCGCTCTCGATGGCATTTGCGGCGTGCTTAGAAAGGCCCATGATGGCGCGCAGCAACAATACACTAACACCTATGATGGCCCAAGGGACTCCAATAAATCGCGCGAACAAATGCATGCTCTAAAGTTGGCAGTTAAGCTTGCCTTGTAAAGAGGTTGCTGCGAAAAAAGTCATTATCCTTGCAGCTCTGATGCTCTTTTGTTCTGCGCGTTGGTAATGGATACTACCACGGCGATAGAAAGATAATTGAGAGTGATGCTTGCGATGTCGGCAACGCTGGCAAGTTTGTCGAGGATAGCCATGATTTCGACGTTGATGGATAGGTGGCCGGTCAGTTGGCCTGCCGTGAGTATCATGAATGCTAGCCATGAGAACCACCACAGGGGTAGTAGGCGCGTCAGATTAGCGCGCATGCCAAAGCTTGCGTTACGTATTTCAAGCATGCTACTGTAGGGTTTCCAGAGCGAAACGATGGGGATGAAGTAGTAAGCAACTGCCCATGCTGGAGTCGCTTTCATTTTTGGGGGGTTGAGTAACCATGCGTTCTTGCAGCTACGGTTGATCCACAGGCAGTAAAATGGCACGCAGAGAATATGGATGGTAATTCCAGCCATATAAATCACACGAAGCGTGATGGAGATATGGTGATCGGGTTCAGCTAAAATGGTTGCTGGGATAACTTGGCGTGCTAGCAGAGAGAAAAGAGTCAGCATGACTGCCGCAATAAGCCCAATAAAGATCATGACCTTTAGCGGCTCATTATTCCTGAAAGGTCCGTAGGTGCCGGATAAGACTTTTTTCTCAGCAGTCTGTGGCTGATTGTAGGAGCTAGCGTTCACTTAGCCTTGTGCTGATGGGTGCATCGACTCGTAAAAGAGCCGATTGTGCGAGCCTAGGCTAATGGTTTTTTGTCGAGTTCAAAAGCTTCATGAACAACGCGCGCGGCGTCCTCGATTTGGCTTTCACTGACCGTCACCGATATCTTGATTTCCGAAGTGGTAATCATGCCAATGTTAATACCGGCCTTACCTAGCGCCTGAAACATTTTGGCGGCAACACCCGCGTGAGAGCGCATACCTATGCCCACTGTGCTGAGCTTGGCGAGGGCGGCTTCGGATTCGATATTGGCATCGCTGGAGAGCTCGCTGAGAACAGGCTTGAGCGCGGCTTGAGCGCGACCAAGGTCGTTGGTGTGCATCGTAAAGGAGTGGCGCGCCATGCCATCGCTGGAGATGTTCGAGACAATCATATCAACATTGATCTCAGCATCAGCTAAACAACCAAGGATTTTCCCCGATTGTCCAGGAGTGTCTGGTATATCTGTGATGGTGACGCGGGCTTGGGAGCGCTCGATAGAGACTCCTCGAATGACTACTGCTTCCATGGCTGGGTGTTCTTCGGTAACTAGGGTTCCTGGGTTGTCGTTGAGGCTAGAACAGACTTCAAATACAACACCATATTTTTTGGCGAATTCGACAGAGCGGGATTGCATCACCTTTGTTCCAGATGAGGCCATTTCCAGCATTTCGTCGTATGAGATTTCGGGGAGCTTGCGTGCATTTAGCACGATGCGTGGGTCACAAGTATAAACACCATCAACATCGGTGAGGATTTGACAGACATCAGCATCCAGTGATGCCGCAACGGCGATGGCACTGAGATCAGATCCGCCGCGCCCGAGTGTATGAATCAGGCCCTCTTTGGTCACACCTTGAAAACCAGCAATAATCACTACTTTTTCCTCGGCAAGATAAGCTTTGATCATTGTAGGATCAATGTCGTCAATTCTACCACGGGTGTGACTACCAACCGTTTGGATGCCAGCTTGGCGGCCTGTGGCAGAGACGGCGTCGACGCCAATGCTTTGTAAAGCCATGGCAAGGAGGGAGATAGATTGCTGTTCTCCGCTAGATAAGAGCACATCAAGCTCGCGTTCTGGAGCGTTGGCATTGAGCTCACTAGCCATGCCAAGGAGTCTGTCGGTGACACCTCCCATGGCCGAAACCACAGCGACGACTTGATTGCCTTCATCCAGGACACGCTTGATCCTCGCCGCTACATTGCGGATGCGATCGAGAGTTCCCACGGATGATCCGCCATATTTTTGAACAATGAGTGCCATGTTTACGAGTCGGTTTCTTGATTCGAAGGGGTGCGCAGCATAATCAGCCGAGGCTCTACGTCAAGTCTGGCGAATGCCAAGGGATCTCTTTTTATGGTGGCAAGACAAAGGATTGGAACGGCTCTTTTTACTTTTGATATCTGGTGGTCCTGCTATTTCGAGCGGTAGCCATGCGCATTCATGAGCATTTCAGCTGCATTTTCTTCTCTGAGGTTTAGCCCAGAAAAATTTGCTTTGCCAACGATTTGCAGCGATGGGCCAAACTAAGAGCCAAACTAAGATCCTTAACGATAACCAATATGAAACTAGAAACGATTTGCCTTCACGGAGGCCAACAGCCAGACCCCACCACTAATGCTTGCGCGGTGCCATTGTACCGCACCAGCTCTTTTGTTTTTGACTCCACTGAGCATGCAGCAAATTTATTTGCTCTCAAGGAACTGGGTAACATCTACACACGTCTGATGAACCCAACAACAGATGTGTTGGAGAAGCGAGTATGCATGCTTGAGGGAGCCCATGAAATGGCGGGCTTGGGATTTGCTTCGGGAACAGCAGCCATTTTTAATAGCATTATCAACCTCGCTGAATCTGGTGATAATATTGTTTCTGCCCGCAATCTGTATGGTGGTAGCTACACCATGTTTAACGATATTCTGCCGAAGATGGGCATTGATGTCAGCCTTGTGGACTCGACTGACCCTGCTCATTTTGAAGCGGCAATCGATGAGAACACACGCGCCTTATTCTGTGAAACGGTATCTAATCCAGCACTTGAAGTCGCCGACCTCGAAGCGATTGCCAAGATTGCACACGCTCATGGTTTGCCCCTGATTGTGGATGCTACCTTCTCCACGCCGTATCTCACTAAACCACTCGACCACGGTGCCGATATTGTCATTCACTCACTGACCAAGTGGTTTGGTGGTCATGGTGTCGGGCTTGGAGGTATTGTGGTGGATTCGGGTAAATTTAACTGGGCGGGTGGCAAGCATCCGCTTTTTGATGAGCCTGACAACTCTTACCACGGCTTACGTTGGGGGCATGATCTTCCCGAGCCATTGGCGCCACTTGCCTATATCCTTCGTTTGCGTACAGTTCCATTGCGTAACCTCGGCGCGTGTATCAGCCCTGATAACTCATGGCAATTCCTGCAGGGCATTGAAACCTTGCCACTCAGGATGGAGAAGCATTCAGAGAATGCGCTCAAAGTCGCCGAGTATCTAAAAGGGCACGATGCTGTAGAGTGGGTACGTTTCCCTGGATTGCCAGATGACCCTGAATACGATCGCTGCCAAAAATACCTCAAGGGGAAAGGCGGCGGCATGGTTGTCTTCGAACTTAAAGATGGTAGCGATGCTGGCCAGAAGTTGATCGAGTCACTGAAGCTGTTTCTACACCTTGCTAATGTAGGGGATGCAAAGAGCCTAGCGATTCACCCGGCAACGACTACACATAGTCAGTTGGGTGTTGAACAACAGCTTGCCGCCGGCATCACTCCAGGCCTGATACGTCTCAGCGTTGGTATTGAGCACAGTGATGATATCATTGCTGATCTCGACCAGGCCCTCGCTGCGCTGAGCTAGGCTACGTAAAATTACGATTTTCACTTCAACTTGATAGCCTCAATCCAGGAGGCTTATTGGTTGATGTGTTCTGATATTTTATCGGTGATATCCTCAGCAGCTCTTGCGTAGATGAGGGGCGATATCGTGCTGCTGGATCGGCCAGATGTATCGATGATCCAATCATACTGGTGATCGCGTGCATACTGGTGAATCATGGTGTGAATCTCATTCAGCGATGATTGGATGAGAGTAGATAAATCTTTTTTCGCCTGCTTCAGGTGTAGATTTTCTATTTCGTTGATTGCCCGGTTTAGAGATTGGTATTGATTGACGATTTTGTCAGCCCGATCACGGTATGTTTCTCTGGCTTCTTTAGTTTCAGCTTGTTTGATGATCTCCTCGCGCAGGCTCGCCATCGCTTCACTGACCTTGGTGCGGCGTGCAACAAGGGTGGCAAGCCTCTGTTTATGCTGATCTCTTTTGGCCAGAAGGGCTTTTCTATGGTCGTTCGCCTTCTTGTAGTTCTTGAGGAGCTCATCAGCATTTACGGTAGCACAGCGTGTGTCAGCTGCCGCCGTGAATGGCATCCAAGCTGATAAGAATAGGATTACGAACACGAATGTGCTGAGCTGGAGGAAGCGCTTGCTGAGCATGGTTGATCTACCATTCATAGGTTATCTTTTAGCAAGATGATCACGCTATGTCGAGCATGCCTGACCTGAGCTTTGCAGCTAATTTCATAGCGTTCGGTGAACTTTACGGTGACTTAGAAGTAATATTTGGCTCCTGGCTTCGGAATGATCGTTTCAGTAGTTGGAAGTTTTTCACGAAGCTGATCCGCGAACCATTCGGTTGCCTGAATGTCGCCATGGACGAGTATCGTTTTGCTCGGTTTTACTCGTAAAATGTAGTCGAGCAAGTCGTCTCTTGTGGCGTGTCCTGAGAAATCGAAGACCTCCATCGGGCAGTTGAACTGAACGGGCGGCTGTTCAGGATCAAGGTTGATGAGGTCTCCTTGTTTGCCAGCGCGGATATGACCTGCTGGGGAGTCGGGGTCTGCATAACCGACAAAGAGCAGTGCGTTTTTAGGGTTATCCATAAAGCCGCGTGCAAAACTATTGGATACTGTTTTTTCAGTCATCATACCGCTGGAAAGGGCGTAGATAGCTCCAGGCTGGTAGACGATAGGGGTGCGCTTACGGCGGCGACCACCTGTCTTGACCTCCATGTCCTTGAGGACTCGAAAGCCGGGTTGATTACGCGGGGTTGAGTCTGCAAATTCATCGAAGATGAGTGACATCTTTGTGCTGAGACCGCCGATGTAGACGGGAGCATCGGGAATCATGCCTTCAGTTTTGAAGCGATTGATCATGCTCAGAACTTCCTGAGTTTTACCCATGGCAAATACGGGGACGAGGACAGATCCACCATCACGCAGGCAGCGGTTAATGGACTCGGCAAAGTTATTTTCCTCCTGTTGGCGGTTGTAGGACTCGTCACGAGGAGAGGCACCACGGGTGGTCTCGATAATAAGGATATCAATATCCTCCTCAGGAAGTTTAGCACCGGGAATGAGGGTTTGATCTTCGAACTGTACATCACCGGTGTAGAAAATGCGTTTGTCCATGGTTTCTAACATGACACCCGCAGAGCCAAGGATATGCCCTGCGTCATGAAAGCTAGCGCGGACATTTTCACTGAGCTGGAATGGGCGATCATATTTGAAGGTGCGCCAGCGCTTTTCCAGCCGGTCGAGCTCACGATGCGTGTAGAAAGGGTAATCCGTAATCCCCAACTCAACGCGTTTGCTCTCCATGACATTGACTGAATTGTGCAGCAGGGCATCGACGAGCTTGGAGGTGGCAGGAGTCATGTAGACCTCAGCATCTGGCTGGTTATTCATCAGCACAGGGAGCGATCCGGAGTGGTCTAAGTGGGAGTGGGAGACAAAAATGGAGTCGACACTGCTAGATTCAAGCTCGTGATGAGCAGGGAGGGATTCGATCCCTTCCTCTTTAGGGTGCATGCCGGAATCAAGTACGATACGATGCTCGTCGAGCTCAACGAGGTAAGAGTTGGCGCCAATCTCGTTTCGGCGGAGGAGTGATTGAAAAAACATTGTGGGTAGAGTATAATTGCTTGTTGGTGCGGGGAAGAGAGGCGAAATGCTGCGTTAGCCACTGGCCACTGGCCACTAGCTACTAGCTACTAGCTACTGGCTGCTTGGGCGAGCGCTTTCTTGGGATAACATCGCCTTGACGTGGCCGATGAGAAAAATCGAGCCACAGATGAGGACAGGTGAGTCTGAGGCCTGTTGGCATGCACTGTCAATGGCACCGGCGATATTGGCGTGGATTGTGTGCGGGGTATCTGCATGGATCGAGTGGGCAAGCTCATCAGAGCTCAGGGAGCGAGGTGAGTCGATGGGGGTGAGGTGAATATGAGCAGCGATACGAGATAGAATAGAGATCACCAGCTCTGTATTTTTACCCTCCACGGCACCAAAGATTATGGTTGCCTTGCAATGGGGGTATTGCTCCTGCCATGTTTTTGTTAGGGCTTCAGCAGCTTGTGTGTTGTGCGCTGCATCAAGGATGATTTCAGATGGCAAGCTAGATGCCGAGCATCGCTCAAAGCGTCCTGGCCAGTTGACGCTTGCCAGTGCATCACTGATGATTTTGGTGTTCACTGGAAGCTGTGCATGCTCAGCGGCAGCGATGGCAAGTGAGGCGTTGTAAAGTTGATGAGGGCCAGCCAAACTAATCGCTGAGTCTTTGTATGGATCGGTGATGAATCGAATGGGGGAGCCGATTTCATTAGCGTGCTTTTTGAGCACATCTTTGGCCTCAGGAGTTTGGGCGCTGCTTAAGACAGCTTGGCCGGCAACCATGATGCCTGCTTTCTCTGCTGCAATTTCGGCTAATGTCTCGCCAAGCCATTGAGAGTGGTCCATTGCCACTGGCGTGATCACCGCTACATCGGCAGGCACTGCCGTTGTCGCATCGAGACGTCCGCCCATTCCTGTTTCCAAGGCGATGACTTCGCAGCCTTGCTGCTTAAAGTGCATCATGCCGAGGGCGAGGGTGAGCTCGAAAAATGTTGGGTGGTGCTCCCAGCTTGCCACGAGTTCTCTGATCTCAGTCAGGTATTGAGCTGTTTTTTCTTCACTGATTTCAGCCCCGTTGACACGGATACGTTCACGAAAATCAATCAGGTGAGGTGAGGTGAAAAGTCCACTGCGCAAACCGCATGAGCGGGCGATGGCGTCGATCATCGCGCAGGTTGAACCTTTGCCATTTGTTCCAGCGACATGGATCACCTTCACTCCAGTCGCGGGGCAGGCGCGAAGCTCGCGAAGTAGTCTGCGGGGCTGCTCGAGCCCAAGTTTGATGCCAAACTGCTGGGTCTCGTAAAGCCAGTCGATCGCTTCCTTGTAGGTCATCGGCACGGGATGGTTGGCATCCAGTGTTTATGGACTAAATATGCTATACAAGCTGCGTTAGGGCAGCATGTATCCAAGAAGTGTGCCGAGTTTGGCGCGCAATTTACTGCGCTTCACAATGGAATCAATCAAGCCATGTTCGAGCATGAATTCAGCAGTCTGAAAGCCTGGCGGTAGGTCTTGGTGGGTGGTCTCTTTAACGACTCGAGGGCCAGCAAACCCGATCATGCATTTAGGCGGGGCAAGGTTAATGTCGCCGATGGTGGCAAAGGAAGCTGTGACCCCTCCGGTGGTCGGATGAGTCATTACTGAGATGTAGGGCAGGCCGGCTTCCGACAAGCGGGCTAGGGCAGCACAGGTTTTTGCCATCTGCATAAGTGAGAGCATGCCTTCCTGCATGCGGGCACCCGATGATGCTGAAACAATGATGACTCCTTTTTTTTCGTCAATGGCCTGCTCTATGGCACGGGTGATTTTTTCCCCTACAACTGAGCCCATTGAGCCAGCAAAAAACTTGAAGTCCATGACGGCGATCATGGCAGGCTTGCCCTCAATTGTTAGGGATCCTGTCACAACTGCATCGTTGAGTTTGGTTTTCTTCCGCAGCATGTCAATCTTGTCCTCATACTTACTAAACCCAAGTGGGTTTTTGGAAAAGAGACCGGCATTGGTTTCCTGAAAACTTCCAGGGTCGGCAAGAAGCTGAATGCGTTCGTGAGAACCGATGAGGAAATGATGCTCACATTTCGTGCAAACGTTGAGGTTTTGCTTGAGGTCAAGTGCGTGAATCAGTTCACCGCAATCCGTGCACTTGGTCCACAGGTCATCGGGCATGCTCTCGCGTTTGTTGCCTGCACCTCTGAGTTTTGGTTTGTTGAAGATACCCATTTGTTTGAGATTCTATGTACTAAATGAAAAATTCCAAAGCTAAAAATAATCAGTAGCTACGCCCCCATAGTGCGCGCTGGCGGGTAGGTTCGGAAGTAAGAAAACACGGTGCAGGTTCGCCTTCTTGGATCGTGAGAGGTAGGCATCGGATGGATATTTTGTGTTTCTTAGAGAGTTCTTCCTCTTGCTCGCGCGTACCATTCCATGGAGTCATTAGCCAACCCGGTGCATCCTGAGACCAGTGCTGGTCAAAGTTTTCTCTGTTGCCGCATTCGGTGATGTTTTGGTCACGCATCTCAGTGGCGCGAGCGAGTAGCGTATTGTGGATATCTTGCAAGATATCCGAGGCGTTGCGAATGAAGTCCTCCTTGGGCAAAAAGTCTTTGTCCATTGGCCCCTGGTCGCGGCGTTGCAAACACACTTTTCCTGATTCGAGATCGCGCGGGCCTATCTCAATCCTGATTGGGGCGCCTTTTTTAACCCATTCCCACTTTTTAACACCGCCGCCTAAATCACGGCCGTCAACGTGAACACGCAGAGGCTGATCAGCGTATCTACAATCACGGCGCAGAATTTCTGCGAGGGCATGACAGGCATCAATGATGGCGTCTCGGCTATCCTCCTTGGGTGTGACTGGCACGATGACAATCTGTGATGGTGCTACTCGAGGCGGTAGCACGAGGCCGTCATCATCCGAGTGAGCCATGATGATGGTGCCAATGAGGCGTGTAGAGACTCCCCAAGAGGTTGTGTGGGCATGCTGTTGGTTGCCATCACGTCCCGTGAAGCTGATATTTTGAGCCTTGGAAAAATTAGTGCCTAAATAATGGGAGGTGCCTGCTTGGATGGCTTTTTTGTCTTGAACCATGGCCTCTACGGTGAGCGTCATATCGGCTCCCGGGAAACGTTCAGCTTCGGTTTTTTCACCAGCAATCACAGGGATGGCGAGGTGATCGCGAAGGAATTCTTCATAGAGTTGGTGAATGGTGCGTGTTTCCTCGATGGCCTCTTCCTTGGTCTCATGAGCCGTGTGGCCTTCTTGCCATAGGAACTCGGCGGTGCGCAGAAAGAGGCGGGGGCGCATTTCCCAGCGCATCACATTAGCCCACTGGTTGATGAGCAGTGGAAGATCTCGATAAGATTCAATCCAGCGCGAGAAGGCAGCTCCGATGATTGTTTCAGAGGTGGGTCGGATGACGTAGGGTTCGGTGAGCTTTCCCGCGGGAATCATTTTTGTTTTACCCTCGTCATCTTTGACGGCCTCAAGCCGATGATGAGTGACGACGGCACACTCCGTGGCAAAGCCTTCAGCATGTTCAGCCTCTTTTTCGAGATAGGAGAGGGGGATCAATAGCGGAAAATAGGCGTTCTGATGTCCTGTCTCCTTGAAACGCACATCGAGCTGCTGCTGGATAAGCTCCCATATGCCATATCCCCAGGGCTTGATGACCATGCAGCCTCGGGTTTCTGAATTTTCAGCCATGTCAGCAGCTTTGATAACTTGCTGGTACCATTCTGGGAAATCTTCGGCGCGCGTGGGCTGGATCGCTGTCTTTTGTGGCTTTGCCATGATGCAGCTTTACAAATCATACTGGCGAGAAATGCACAAGCGAGATGTGAAGGAACTGAAGAAACCTCAACATTGCACGATGAAGCCCTGCAGAGGCAGAGCTAAAATAATGATAAAAAGTATAATATTTCTCGTTTCTGCTGGTCAAGTGGTGCTTCGAACAGCTAATATCTTTGAAGAATTATTGAATATGAACTTAACATTCCGTAGTAAATTAGTTGTGTCCGTCTTGCTGGGCTTGATGAGCATGTCATCGGTATTGATGGCGCAGCAATATGAGTTAGATATCGATAAGCCTGAGTTTGAAGCCATGCTCTCGCCGACTATTGACGGCCGCACAACAGCTAAAAAATTCGACCCGAAGGAGTGGTTGGAAGTTGAATTGAAAATCAAAATAGCTGCTTCTAATAGAGGCGAGCTATTCGCAGATCGCGTTACCGTTAAGTGGTACGTCGCAGCCAATGTCACAGAGAACGGTGACACTAAAGTGCGCTTACTGGAGAAGGAGATCAATTACGTCAACGTGCCTATTGATGAGGATATTCACGTCTCGGTTTATCTGTCACCATCAGCGGTGAAGCGTATCAGCGGCAAAGATAAGGCAGCAGAAAACACCATTAGAGAGATCGGTGGTGAAATTTTGGTAAACGGAGTGCAGCCCGTTAAAAATAAATCTGGGATCAGTTCTGGGTTCTTCTCTACGATGCCTAAATCAAAAGGCAGGTGGTGGGATAAACTCACCCCTTACAAAAAAATCCCACTGCTCAACAAAAATGAAACCCCCTTCAAATTTTTCTGGTGGGATCGTTATGCGGAAATCGAAGAGCTCGATTAAAATGGCACTTGTGAAAGTATTACACGTATATAGACTATTTAGAGAGCTTGATAGCAAACCTAGTAATTTTTGATCAATCATGGCTGATTCAAAATCAATTGTAGCACTCAACATAGGCTCCCAACGCATTGCGATGGGAGTATTTGAGGCGTCAAAGTCCGGGCGACTTACTCTCCAAAAGTATGATTCCACCTCTATTTTGGCTGACCCTGCTGCAGAAATGGCACGGCTGCCTCAGATAAGAGTGGCTATCTCTGAACTCATCGACCGTCTAGGTATCAGCAAGTCGACCAAGCTACGCTATTCGATTTCCGGTCAGTCTGTTTTTACGCGTTTTATTAAATTGCCTCCGATTGAGGATGACAATATCCAACAGTTGGTAGCGTTTGAAGCGCAGCAACATGTGCCATTCCCGATTGAAGAGGTGATCTGGGACTGGCAGCTACTCGATAGTAATTCAACAGATAAGGAAGTTGCCCTGGTTGCCATCAAAGGTGATTCACTCAATGATTTGAATGATATTGTGACCGATACAGGGCTGAGGACAATCGATGTTGATGCCTCGCCCATGGCGCTCTACAATGCGCTGCTGTATAGCTACCCGGAGCTAGAAAGCACGACTCTGCTCATAGATATTGGGGCGAAAACCTGCAACCTGATCTATCTTGAAGGGAAAAGAATGTTTACGCGCAGTGTCGCTGTCGGCGGAGCCTCAATTACGACTGCCATTGCCAAGCAATACGGCATTAATTTCTCCGAGGCGGAAGCCCAAAAGTGCAACAATGGACTCGTTGCACTCAATACAGCGCATACATCGCAGTTGAGTGAGGATTCGGCAGCGCTTGCCACCGTTATTCGTAATGCCCTCAGTAAGCTTCCTGCGGAAATTGCGAGAACAACCAATTACTTCCGCAGTCAGCACGGCGGGCGAGCTCCTCAAAAAATCTTCATCTCTGGTGGTGGCGCTAATTTGCCTTACATCGACAAATTTTTTGAGGAAAAATTACAGCTCCCTGTGGAGTTGTTTAACCCTCTGAAAGAGATTTCAGTAGGTGCGGATGTCAACGTAGAGCAAGTGAGTGCTGAAGCGCACATGCTAGGTGAATTAGTGGGATTGGCTCTGCGTGCGGAGGGCAAAACATCTCTTGCCATTGATCTTGTGCCGGATCAGGTATTTCGAGAGCGTGAGACAACGCGGCGTAAGCCATGGTTGGTTTTTGCGTCGGTGTTACTGATTGCGGGCTGGGCTGTCTGGTCGTGGACGAATATGGGGCGCAAAGGCTTATCGGAAGCTGGGCTCACGACAATCACTCAAGAGGTTGGTGTAAGAGATAGCTACGCTAAGCCCTTGAATGAATTGGCAAAGAAAGAAGCTCAGCTTGATATCATTTCATCTCAATTAGCAGGAGCGCAGGCAGCGCGTACCGATTGGATTGACATGCTTGATGATTTGGCCCTCCATTTTAAAAGTGACAAAGTTTGGCTGGTTGATTTTGATCCTGTTGTAGGCTTTGTCCGCTCTGAGGCGTCAGCAAATAATACTGGTTCTTCCAGTGATGATGACTCGGCTAGTATCTTGCAATCTGTTATCAGTAGTGATTTCGCCAGTAAAGACAATGGCGAGTCTGCGCGTGCCCAGATCAACGTAGATGCGCTGGCTACCAATAGGGGTGGCAGAAAGCCACGAGCTGGAGCCGCGCCTGAGTTGCCAGAAATTACCGCGATCAGAGTGAAGGGCTTCTGGCGTGATAAAGATGGCTACAAGGAAGTTGATGAACTCATCGACCGTCTTCGTAGTGGCTCTAAATATTTTGATGTAATGCCGACACAACAAACGATCATCGAGAAACCAACCGATCTCGGCGATGCATACGCAGCCCGATTTGAAATCATACTACCTCTTAAAAAGCCTATTTCTGTAGCATCTGGCTCGGCCGCTGGCAGGTAATCATCAAACTCTAGAAACCCATTGATTAATTTTGCAGAATGAAAGCATCAATAAAACAGGTGAAAACTAAACTTTAAATCATGGATTGGATTCAAGAAAACAAGTTTGTCAGCGGACTACTCGCTGCTACCATTCTATTCGCTGGTGGTATTTTTTACCATGGCTACTCTGAGGGCGATGACTTTAAGGCTAATATGGCTCAGTATGGCGACCTCAGAAGCAGATACGGCATCTTGATTGCTGCAAAGCCGTACCCCAACCAGCAAAATTTAAAAGCACGCGAGCAGGTCATCCAGGAATATGAAGCGGTCATCGAGGAGGTCCGCGATGCTTTTTATGAGTATAAACCTGACAAATCACCTAAACTTACTCCTGGGGAATTTAGTGATGCGAGGATTAAAATGCAGGCTGAATTGCGCAAAGCTTTTAACAAGACCGAGACCTCATTGCCAGAGGACTGTGGGTTTGGTTTTGAAAAATATGCAAAGATTCAAGCGGCCCCCTATGCAACGTCTAAACTGAACTATCAGCTTGGCGCCATTCAATGGCTACTCGAGAAGCTAGCGGAGAATGAGCCTAAGGCGATCATCAACATACGGCGCGAATTACTAGATGTGGAGAAAGGGCCGCCTCCTGCACCAAGCACAAAAAAGAATGCTCGGCGGGGTAATCAGGCAGCCAACCCAGAGGATGAAATAATCTTTGAGGTGATGCCTGTAGAACTCGCTTTTACTGCGAGTGAAGCGTCAATGCGGAATTTCCTTAAAGAAATGGCAAATTCGAAAGGGTATTTGTATGCCTTGCGTTCGCTGCGCATTCGCAATGAGAAGCAAAATGCACCAGGTCCCAAAGATGCAGCGTTCCAAGACAAAAAACCAAATAATGATGATGCAGGATTTTTTGCGCCCGAAGAAAATGATGTGTTTGGAGGCTTCGCTCTGCCTGATGTTGATTCAGAGGAAGGTGCCAATATCGGCGACATAGAGCGAAGCGATGCCCAGATCGGGCCGCGAATCGAGCCGATGTCCAACGACGAGCATATTATTAAGCAGGTGATGGGGGACGAAAAACTCAACATCCACATCAACTTTGATATTCTCTTGTTTAAGGGCGAGAAGTCGCCTGAAAATAAAAATGATGCAAGCCCCTCCAATGGTGCCTAGAGTCATTGCAACCATCAATTTCACCCTCTAATATATTCACAACATGTCTTGGCTATCCGACAATTATGAAAAAGTAACCCTGGGGGCAGCCGTCACCGCGTTGCTCGCGCTCGGTTATATCAGTTTCAAAAACAAAGGCGATCAGGCCAACGCTTTTAATCTCCCTAATCCCAAGCAAAATAATGAGGTGAGTGTTGATGGTCTACCAGATATTGAGATTTCAAAGGTATCCATGTATATGGAGCACAGGATCAACCATGCTGATCTGGACGGACGTAAGGTTGATTTGTTTACTGGTATTGTTTTATATTCTAAGCGCGATGATCCCAAGAATCCTGTAGATTTGCTGAAAAGTGATCCCGTTCATGCGGGCATACCTAATACATGGTGGATGGAGCACGACCTTGATCCTGGCTATGGCAATGCTCCGGATCGAGATCCTGATGACGACGGCTTTACTAATCGCGAGGAATTCGAGGCTGAGACCGATCCGAATGATGAAAAAGACTATCCCGAGCCTGTTTCGAAATTAAAAGCCCTCGCGGTCGATACGAATCAAGTGCACCTCAAGCCAAGAGAAGCAAGCGGTGGGGGCAAGCAGACATTGTTTGACTTGCAATCAAAATCAAGCAGGAGATACAACAAGACCCCCGAACCTGTGGGAGTTGGTGAGGTCATTATATTCCAAACGCCGCTGATGCAAAAGAGGTTTAAGTTTGTTGAGCTTGATCGCAGGCGCAATGCCAATGGCATGATTGATATCATCTGGGTTATTGAAGATCTCCAACCTAACAAAAAAGGAACGCAGTATCGTTTTGACAAGCGTGGTGATTTAGATGGGCACCCCGGACGAACACTAGGCATTATGGACAGCAAAGCGAAGCTCGTGTTAGAAGCTCTCAATGAGGGTGATAAGCCGTTCGAAATCGACGAAAACACCTATTTCTCATTGCCTTTTGACGTGGGGGCTAAACAAAAACCTTACCTTCTTAAGAGTATCGATCTTAAGAAGATGACAATCGTTGTTGAATATCAGGATAAGGAAGGTAACAAGCTTGAGCATGTCATGCCTTTCCCAAAAAAGAAGTAACGGAAACGATTGGAATTTCGAAATTGGTATTACATCCCTCATTTATTTAAAAAATAATTAGAAAATATACTTCACATTAGGAAATAAAAATGGTCAAATGCTCTTATTAATCATGCAAAGCAAACTTACCCACCCATACATTCAAGATTTGCGGAATAACTACCTGGCTCTCATCGCAGGCATTCATGGCAAACAAACCATCGTGCATCTTTGTGTTGTCCTAGGGATGTCGCTTACGGCGCATTCGCTCCGTGCCGAAAGCCCAGGAGATAATTCTTCCAGCATTGCGCAACGTGAAATTGCTCGCCGAGCCAATCTTGTAGTCGAAGCTGACAAAGCCCTTGGCCTTGGAAGAGCTGCCTATGCCGGTAACAAATACGAGGAGGCCGTTAAGCAATATAGGTCAGCACTCACCATGTTACCTCCAGGCCCAGCGTTAGCAGACCGTCGTGAGACCTACACAGCTCACCTTGGTGATGCATCGGCAGCCCTGGCGCAGGAGTACCGTCGCGTCGGCAGATACGATGAAGCACGCAGCATGCTTGAGGGCGTGATAGCACAGGACCCGACAAATTCAGCAGTGAAGAAGCAACTTGGATATCTAGACGATCCTATAAGAACTAATCCAGCATTGACTTCTGACCACTCTCAAAACGTCGATCAAGTTCGTCGCCACTTGTATACGGGTGAGGGCTATTATAATTTAGGGAAATACAGCGAAGCTGATGCTGAGTTTAAGAAGATCCTGCAAATAGATCCTTATAATAAAGCGGCCCGTCGTTGGCTTGAGAGAATAGCCGCTATCAAGTCTGACTATTATCGTGCGGCATATGACCAAACACGCGCTGAGCTTCTCATGGAAGTAGATAAGGCATGGGAGACCACAGTGCCACCCGAGCTTCCTGATTTTGGCCCAGGAGGGGGCTCCTCTTTGCGCACAACAGGGGTTGAGTATATTCAGCAAAAACTAAACAACATTATCATTCCCAAAGTCGATTTTGAGGATTTCACAGTAAACCAATGTTTGGAAATTTTGCGCTTACGTGCCCGCGAATTTGACTTTGAACAAGATCCGGACAAGATGGGGGTCAACTTCCTCATACGAGACCCTTCATCGCAAGCTGGTGGCTCTGTTGAGCCTGAAGGAGAGGCTGATTTCGGCGCAGATGTGGTTGCTGGATCTGGATCAGGATCCAGCATTGGTGACCGGAAAGTGGATGAATTGTTTCTCAGTACACCTGTCCCGCTTGGCGCGGTGCTCGAGTATATCTGTGATAAGACTAGGCTTCGTTACAAGATTGATGAGCATGCAGTGATTCTTTTGCCGGTAGCAGCCATGGAGGTTGACGATCTCTACACGCGAACTTTCACCGTGCCGCCTGATTTCATTTCTCGTCTAACACAAGGTGGGGGCTCCGGCGGCGGAGGTAATGATGATCCCTTTGGCGAGGATGATAATGGTGGTGGTGCTCTGAGCGAGCGGGCTGATGCAAAAACATTGTTACAGGATAGCGGAGTATCGTTCCCGGGAGAGAGTTTTGCTAATTACATTGCGTCCACCAGCACACTCGTTGTTAACAATACACTGAACAATCTTGATATCATTGATGAAATTATTGCAGTGCTCCGCAAGGACGGACCTCGCCAAGTGCGCATCATGACAAAGTTCATTGAAGTATCCCAAGACAATACCGATGAACTTGGTTTTGACTGGATTATTCAGGGTAATATTGGAATAGGTGGCAGCGGCAATAATGATTATCGATTGAGCGGCGGCAGCACTGGTAATGGCACGCCACGTACGAGCAATGATGTTGGTAACCCAAGTCTCCTGCCTGCTGGTGCAACTTCAGCATCAAATATTGCAACAGCGGGACTGCGTAGTGGTGACTATGCCAATACGCGTAATTCTATTGATTCAATTATCAATAACCCATCACGTAGTAGTCAGGCTACTAACGTAGCTCCAGGAATTTTGTCGATCACTGGTTTGTTTAATGAAAATGCAGCGCAGATGATCATGCGTGGACTTTCACAGAAAAAAGGCGCGGATGTCATGACTGCTCCCAGCATTCTAGCCAAGAGCGGTGAGTCTGCTACGATCGAAGTCATCCGTGAATTTATCTACCCAACAGAGTATGAACCGCCTGAACTACCGCAGTCGGTTGGAACTACATCACAAAATGCAGATGCAGACGTAGGTGGAGGTGGAGCGCAAATTTTCCCTGTTACGCCAGCAACGCCTACTGGATTTGAAACACGCAACACCGGTGTTACTCTCGAGATTGAGCCAACGATTGGTGAGAACAACTACTCGATCGACCTGCGATTTGCCCCTGAACTGGTGGAGTTTGAAGGGTTCATTAACTATGGATCTCCTATTCAAACACTGGGCACAGATATCCTTGGTAATCCGATCAGCATCACCATCACGGAAAACCGGATTGAAATGCCTGTATTCGCAACTCGCAGAGTCACTACAGGTTTAACCATTTACGATGGTTACACAGTGGCTGTAGGTGGTCTGATGCGTGAAGACGTTCAGAATGTTGAAGACAGTGTGCCTATTCTTGGAGATTTGCCGATTATTGGCCGATTGTTCCAATCCAAGGCAGAAAGTCGTATCAAGAGCAACTTGATCATTTTTGTCACTGCTGAGATCATTGATGCAGCCGGTTCTAGAATCAATCAGCCTACCAGTGGCTCTCCTGGTGCTGGAGGTGTCGCACCTCAATCAGTCATGCCACTTGATGGAGGTAACGGATTACTGCCTTCACGCTAGATTTTACCAAAGCTTTTTTGAGCGATTTCAAATTAACCCCTTCGCTGTCGTTGACGGCTGAGGGGTTTTTGCTTTTTGTAGGCTTGTTATCGCTAGGTGCGCATTAATGAGGCCCTTGTGCTCGATGCAAAGAGCCGGCAGTTGGGGCTAACGCATTCAGCGCCATCCTTGCTTTGCCGTGCTTGCGGCTTGTATGGCCATTATTATTTTGTGATGCTACCCACAGATGAGAACAAGACTAACCACAATAGGGCTTACCGGTGGGATTGCTACAGGCAAATCGACCTGCTGTGCCATCTTCAAGGACTTGTGTCCTGGGGTCGTGGTGTTTGATGCTGATGCTAGTGTGGCTCGATTGTATTCTGATCCTCAGGTCATCGCTGAGATAGGTAGTCACTTCGGTCCGGAGGTCGATAATGGTCAAGGAGGTATCAATAAAACTTGGCTGCGAACAAAGGCTTTTTCCGAGCTCGACAGCAAAAAATTCCTTGAGCAGATTTTTCACCCTAGGGTGCGTAAGGAATGTCTTGCATTATTAGAGAGAGAAGCTAGAAATCCTGCAGCGCGCCTCTTCGTTGCGGATATCCCACTTCTGTTTGAGAGCGGGTTCGATTTTGGTCAATCAGCCAATTTACTGGTAGCTACCAGTAGGAAAACTCAGATTGATCGGCTCAAAAATCGCAACGATTGGGGAGACAATACGGTGGAAGCGGTGCTTTCATCTCAGATGTCCATTGATGCCAAGCTCGCATTGGCCGATATGGTTTTCTGGAATGAAGGTCCAGAGCGCATGCTCAGAAACCAGTGTCGCCGTTTCCTGCAGTCACTTACTGATGTGCAATAACGTGCCGCATTCCCTTAAAATGGCCAAAGGCCATACCTCTATACATAACCCTACGAATTTACCCGACAAGATAAGCCCTTGTCCAAACTGATACTTTTCCCATGAACGAAGAACATGAAGCTAACGAGCCCGCAGTTGATGCATTAGAGAAATCTGATGATGTTGTAGATGCTCAACTTGCAGAACAAAAAGACATTGTTGCGGCTGATGCCAAAGCATCTCAAACTGAGCCAAAAGAGCCTGTTGAGTCAAAAGAGCCGGTTGAGGCAAGGGAATCAAAGGAACCCGCTGAGCCAACTGAGCCATCTGAACCCGTTGTGGTCAAGGATGAGCGTCCACCTCTGCCACCCCTTCCAGAATCTATCAGCATCAATGAATTCCGCGAGAAGCCATTATCTGAAATTTATTCGATGCTGGAGGTGCTTCCCGTAAAAATCCCAGCCAAAGCGTCTAAGAGCCAGTTAGTATTTGATTTGGTGTCTTTTTACGCCAAGGAGGGCGTTATTGTTGAGGGCGAGGGTGTCCTAGAGCAGGCAAAGGACAACTACGCCATGCTGCGTGACCCGATGAAGAGCTTTAAAACCTCACCGGATGACCTTTACCTGAACGGTAACCTCATCCGCGAGCACGGCTTGCTCGTCGGCCAGAAGATCAAGGCACGTCTCTGTGCACCTCACGGTCGAGACAAGTATATATCGGTAAGCGAGGTCATCGAAATTGAGGGAGCTCCAGCAGTGGAGTATCAAAAACCCAAGAGTTTTGATCATCTAACCGCGATGTTCCCCGACCAGCGCATCATGCTTGAAAATAAGGAGACAGGCATGTCTCCGCGAGTGCTCGATTTGATTGCACCTCTTGGAAAAGGTCAGCGTGGTCTGATTGTGGCCCCTCCACGAGGGGGTAAAACCATCATACTTAAGCAGATTGCTCAGTCTATTCAGCTGAATCACCCCGAGGTGGTACTCATCATCTTATTACTCGACGAGCGTCCCGAGGAAGTGACTGACTTCGAAGAAACCGTTGATGCTGAGGTCTTTAGCTCGACCTTTGACGAGCCGGCCCAGCGCCATGCGCAGGTTGCTGACCTCGTCATGGAGCGTGCCAAGCGCCTTGTCGAGCTCGGCAAGGACGTCGTACTTTTACTCGACAGTTTGACTCGTCTTGCACGTGGTCACAATAACTCACAGCGCAGTGGGGGGCCCATTGGCTCTGGGGGCTTGAGCCCAGCAGCGCTGCAGCAAAGCCGTAAGTTTTTCGGTGCTGCCCGCAACTGTGAAGAAGGCGGTAGCCTGACCATCCTTGCGACCGCATTGGTTGAGACAGAGAGCAAAATGGATGATGTCATCTTCGAGGAATTCAAAGGAACGGGTAACATGGAGGTGCGGCTTGACCGAGAGCTGGCTGAGCAGCGTATTTACCCAGCCATTCACATTCCACAAAGCGGAACTCGAAATGACGATCGCCTTTACCATCCCGATGAAATGGCCAAAGTGCTTGAAATTCGTCGCCAGCTCGCCTCGTTGCCTATTGGTGAAGCGATTGAGACCTTGCTCAAGAACCTAGCTAGGACGAGTAATAATACCGAGTTGCTACTCTCCGGCTTGACGATTGGCCGCTAGAGTCAGCTAGAGAAGGAGTGGAAGCCCAAAACTGGGAAGTCATCGCCATGCCAGCAAGGGGGGGCATGAACAGAAAACTCCATTTTCACCTACATCGACAAGAAAGTTGGCGGCAATGCGGCACCTAATTAGCCTGTTTTGAAGGCTACAGCCAGCTGCCGCCAAAGTGCCGTCTATCATGCCATTCTGTCATATTTTAACTTGCTTTGTGCTTTAGTTTATACATAATTAGCTAAATTATTAACATTTACATTACACCCTAACGTAGAATTCCATTTTGCCCTTGGTAAAATGACGATTCTATTTAGGGCGATATTTGTTTTATCCCTCCCTTAGTATAACCCTCCTTTAATAACCGATCTCTCACCCTTAGTATGAATTATCATTCACCCTTGAAAAAACATGCAGCTGTGTTGGCAGCCATGATCTTTGCACTTCTGCCTTCAGTGTTAGAAGCCCAGCTTTTTAATAACGCTCATTTCTTGAACGACCAGGAAGTCACCATTCCATTTAACTTTTCACCCTTTGGTAACACTCTGGAGCAATCCAAGTTCAGTGATGACGGCTCAGCGGCGCTTGTTGACTTGAGTGGTGTGATCATCTGGAGGACGGCTGATGGAACCAGCCGGCGCCTGCCTGACACGGAGCTGGCAGTGCCACTCTATGTAACCAATTCCGAGATTCTTGTGTGGGACAATCGTTACACTCCTGAATTTTTAACTTACGAGGGGCGACCAACAGTTGAGTTGACACTCTATCGCACCAACGCCGCGGGCGAGATTTTTTCCACCAGCGTATCTCTGGCTGGTAAAGAAGTTCTGGGCACACCCGAAATTTCTACATCAACGGGTAGCCTGACGATAGCAACCTCCGAGGCAAGAGATGGCGGAGAAGTCAGTTTTACCGACGGTTTCATCACATTCACATCCCCGAATACCGATGAACTATTGATTAATTTTTACCGAGTGACTTTTTCCGGTATCGTGCAGCTCCTTGAGACATATGGTGACGCGATCCCGTCCGACGCCTTTCAAACTTCCGGGCCTGACGTGCAGGCACTCGGCTTTGGCTCAGACGGGTCAGCTTTTTATCGTTATACATCTGCTGAAGTAACCGGGGTAACTGATCTCACAACATTCATTTTTGAGGTTGTCGAGACGACTAGCGAGAAATTCATCTGGGTGAACTCTCTGGGTGAGATTACAGAAGTGCCTTCTGATCCTGACGATGACAACAATCCCCTTGAGAATGGCATCGCCAAGGTTGTGTCCGTCACTTAAAACCGT
>Ga0206128_1000898_pt1 | contig 32053 bp, 29 predicted proteins | sample Helgoland_Spring_7_FD_148601 | JGI IMG/M metagenome (GOLD analysis project Ga0206128, IMG submission 148601) | Pelagic subsurface seawater microbial communities from Kabeltonne, Helgoland, North Sea - Helgoland_Spring_Bloom_20160426_1 | ecosystem: Environmental > Aquatic > Marine > Epipelagic ... | reverse complement strand
TCAGGAAACCTAAATATCGTCGCTAAAAGAAAAACGCGATCGGATCAAGGCTTAACAAAAAGCTTTACCTCAGCACGACTTAATTCAAAATTTGCGTTTACATACGGGAGAGTAGATGTCCGTGCAAAACTTCCAAAAGGAAACGGGACGTGGCCTGCCATTTGGACACTTGGTAAAAATATTTATGAGCCCGGTGCTTTTTGGCATTCAAGTCATGGAACAACCAGTTGGCCAGACTGTGGAGAAATAGATATTATGGAGCACGGTTTAGGAGCAACGAATCACGTGTCGAGTGCCTTGCATACAGGTTCAAGTAGCGGTAGTACTATAAATACTTCAGGAATTGACATTTCAGATGTGAATGCTAATTACCATGTGTATTCTATGAACTGGTCGCCAAATCAAATTACGTTTTTGGTAGACGGAGTTGGGTTTTACACCTACAACCCTTCAGAAAAAAACAATGATACATGGCCCTTTGATAAAGAGCAGTTTATTTTACTCAATGTTGCAATGGGTGGTATTTCTGGAGCTGTGGATCCAGGGTTTACTGAAAGTGCTATGATTGTAGATTACGTTAAAGTGTATCAACAAGTAGTTTTAGGCGCAAGTAATACTTTTGATTTAGATGCCTCATTAAAGCTATATCCGAACCCTACAACTGACAAAATTCATATCTCTTCTAAAATGCCAATCAGCGGCTTAGCACTTTATGATGTGTATGGGAAATTGATCCTTACAAGAGAAAATAACACGAAAAGCATTGACGTGAGTCGTTTAAATTCGGGGGTATATTTTCTAGAAGTGTCTTCAAGTACACAAAAAGCTGTTAAAAAAGTGATGGTTAAGTAAAGATAGAAACTGTTAATCCTAAAAAACAGATATAATTCAGAATTGAGGAGAATTCTAAAAAACTCCTTTTGAGAATTAAGATATTGCGTATATTTGTCCAACGAGCAACACAATTATGACATATAAACGAATATTACTCAAACTCTCTGGAGAAGCCCTGATGGGAAATCGGAATTATGGAATCGATCCCGATCGTTTGTCCGATTACGCGAATCAAATCAAACAAATTACCGAGCAAGGCATTGAAGTTGCGATTGTTATTGGTGGTGGAAATATTTTTAGAGGTGTTGCAGGCGCAAGTAATGGGATGGATCGTGTTCAGGGCGATCATATGGGCATGTTAGCCACAGTCATAAATGGACTCGCTCTTCAGAGTGCTTTGGAAAATGCAGGGGTGCCTACACGCTTACAGTCTGCTGTAAAAATTAATGAAGTCGCAGAGCCTTTTATTCGCCGTCGTGCCATGCGTCATTTAGAAAAAGGGCGTGTTGTGATTTTTGGAGGCGGTACAGGAAACCCTTATTTTACAACCGATTCGGCAGCAGTACTCCGTGCCATTGAAATTGAAGCGGATGTAATCTTAAAAGGTACTCGAGTGGATGGTATTTATAATACCGATCCAGAAAAAGATAAAACAGCAATCAAATTTGACACTATTAGTTTTGAGGATGTTCTCAAAAAAGGGCTCAAAGTCATGGACACTACAGCCTTTACCTTAAGTCAAGAAAACGACTTGCCAATTATAGTTTTTGACATGAACACCACCGGAAACTTACTTAAAATTGTTTCTGGACAAGCTATCGGAACAACCGTAAGCTAGTTATACATTTACCATATTTATAAAAAAATTCAAGCATGAACGAAGAAATAGATTTTATACTAGATAGCGCAAAGGAAGCGATGGTAAATGCGCTCAAGCATTTAGAAAAACAATTTATAAATATTCGTGCAGGAAAAGCAAGTCCAGCCATGTTGGGCAGTGTGATGGTCGATTATTATGGTGCTCAAACGCCTTTGGCGCAAGTGGCCAATGTGAATACTCCTGACGGGCGAACGATTACAGTTCAACCTTGGGAAAAGGCGATGTTGCAAGAAATCGAACGTGCGATTATGATTGCAAACTTAGGCTTTAACCCCATGAATAATGGCGAAACCATAATTATCAATGTACCCCCATTAACTGAAGAGCGCCGTCGTGAATTAGCGAAACAAGCGAAGTCTGAAGTTGAAGACGCAAAAATCTCAATTCGATCTGCTCGAAAAGATGCAAATTCCGAAATCAAAGCTATTGAGGATGCTTCTGAGGATGTTCAGAAAAATGCAGAAATGGATGTGCAACAACTCACCGATGCTTACGTTAAAAAAGCAGACGATTTATACAGCGCTAAAGAAACTGAAATTCTAAAAGTATAGCCTCAGCGGTTTTTAAGGGCTCTAAAGGAAAGATTTCTTTTCCTTACCCCTGAATTCATTCCTTTTATTTACCTTTGTCGCCATCAAAAAAGACTATGTTTAAACTTTTTTCAAACGGTTTTTGGGAAATCGTTGCACGACTGATTCTTAGGAACAGAATTAGCATTCTTATCGCTGTTGCACTAACCACAGTGTTTTTTTCCATGCAGTGGAATAATATGCGCTTCTCTTATACAGAAGCCAATCTACTGCCCGATGATCATCCCATCAATCTAGAATATAATCAATTTTTAGAACTATTTGGAGAGGAAGGCAATTTGATTGTGGTCGGCGTAAAAGATAGTACCTTACTAACCGTCGAAAAATTAAATGCTTGGAATACATTTTCAAAACATTTTAATAGCCATCCTAATGTCGATGCCGTAATTGCTATAAAGGATTTACAGAAACTAGTTAAAAATGAGCGCAAGAAGCAATTTGATCTCATCCCGTTCATCAAAGATTCTGTCCGGTCACAACCCGAAGTAAACTCCCTTAAAAAGGCCCTGTTTGAGAAGTATCCCTTTTATGACAACATTCTTTTTAATAAAGAAACTGAAGCCATTCGAACGGCCATCTATCTAGATAAATCGATTGTGAACACCAACGAGCGAAAGGCATTTATCGAAGACGTTCTGATTCCGAAAGTGAATGCTTTTGAGGAAACTTATGATTTAGATGTACGCGTTTCTGGAATGCCCTATGTACGAACACTAAATGCTCAAAATATTGTTGACGAAATTAGCGTGTTCATTTTAGCAGCTATTTTGGTTACTTCGCTTATTTTCTTTTTCTTTTTCAGATCGTTTAGAGCAACTTTTATATCCATGTTTGTGGTGGTGGTTGGTGTGATGTGGACCTTTGGAATTTTAGGGTTATTACATTATGAAATTACCGTTCTTACAGCCTTAATTCCGCCGCTCATTATTGTGATTGGAATCCCCAATTGTATTTTTCTGATTAATAAATATCAGCACGAAGTTAACAAGCATGGCAACAAAGCTAAGTCGCTTCAGCGAGTTATTTCTAAAGTCGGAAATGCGACTTTAATGACCAATGTCACCACGGCTTCTGGGTTTGCAACCTTTATTATTACGCAAAGTAAATTACTCACCGAATTTGGAATCGTAGCATCCTTGAGTATTATTGCCATTTTTCTGCTGTGCTTACTAATTATTCCGGTCATTTATAGCTTTATGCCGATTCCAAAAGAACAGCATTTAGAACATTTAAACAAACGCTGGATTAATCGCTTGGGCGACTGGATCGAACATACAGTTAAACATAAAAATATTACAATTTACATCACGGCGATTATTTTATTAGCGTTGAGTATTATTGGAATTTTTCAAATTGAAACCACAGGGAGTTTAATTGAAGACATGCCTAAAAAAGCAGAATTTTATAAAGATATAGAATTCTATGAGCGTGAGTTTAATGGGGTAATGCCCCTTGAAATTTTGGTGGACACCAAACGAAAAAAGGGGGTCATGAAACTCTCCACCTTAAAGCGCATGGATGCGTTAGAAGATTTAATCATTGAAACCCCAGAACTCTCAAAACCCATTTCTGTTGTGAGCTTAGTGAAGTACTCCAAACAAGCCTATTACAACGGAAATCCAAAGTATTATCAGCTGCCATCTGCACAAGAAAATAGTTTTATATTATCCTATGCAAAAAATGCTTCTACGGATGTTGATTTACTAAAAAACTTTGTCGATAGTACAGGGCGTTATGCTCGGATCACCTCATTTATGAAAGATGCAGGAATTGACAAAATGGAGCGCATAGAAGAAGATCTACTCACCAAAATTGAGAAGTTATTCCCCAAAGAACGTTATGATGTTTCCATCACAGGGAAAGCCTATTTATTTCAAAAAGGAACCAAATACTTAGTCAAAAATTTAGTTTTGTCTTTAGCACTCGCCATCTTTTTGATCTCGTTGTTTATGGCCTATATGTTTCGCTCTTTCCGAATGATTATCATTTCGTTGATCCCAAATTTGTTGCCGTTATTAGTTACTGCAGGGATGATGGGATATCTTGGTGTACCCATAAAACCGTCTACAATATTAGTGTTTAGTATTGCCTTCGGAATTTCTGTAGATGATACGATTCATTTTTTGGCAAAATACCGACAAGAGTTGTTGGCAAATCACTGGAAAATTAAACAATCGGTTTTTGCAGCACTCCGCGAAACTGGGGTTAGTATGTTCTATACATCTATTGTACTGTTCTTTGGGTTTTCGGTTTTTATAACCTCTAGTTTTGGCGGCACTGTGGCTTTAGGCGCCTTAATTTCAGCGACTCTACTATTGGCAATGTTGGCGAACTTATTGTTGTTGCCATGCCTGCTGTTGTCTCTAGAGCGCAGTATTGCTAACAAGAAAGTTTTGAAGAAGCCTGCTTTAAATATTATCCCCGAAGAAGAAGCGTTAGAAGAAGACTAAAACTTACACTATTAATATAGCTTAAAACTATATATTTGTAGTATTAAAAATTGTACTTATGATCACCAGCACTGTTGCGCATTTATTAACTCAAGAGTTAAAACATACAGATATTGAAGTCAAAGGATGGGTTCGAACCTTTAGAGCGAACCGATTTATAGCCCTCAATGATGGCTCTAGCCTTCAAAGTATCCAATGTGTAGTTGATTTTGAACGCATGGACGAGGCGTTACTAAAACGCATTACAACAGGAGCTGCGGTAAATATAAAAGGTAGTTTGGTAGAAAGTCAAGGCAAAGGACAGTCTGTAGAAGTTCAAGTAAGTTCTATAGAAATTCTGGGAGATGCCGATCCCGAAGAGGTTTCAAAAACCATTTTACAACCTAAGCGACATTCTTTAGAATTTTTGAGAGAACAAGCACATTTACGCACACGAACCAATACGTTTAGTGCCGTAATGCGACTCCGCTCTTCGCTCTCTTTTGCGATTCATCAGTATTTTAATAAAAATGGCTTTTACTATATGCATGCCCCGATTGTTACGGGAAGTGATGCCGAAGGTGCAGGAGAAATGTTTAGAGTAACTACTCTAGATCCAAAAAATCCACCACTCACAGAAAATGGAGAAGTCGATTATTCGAAAGACTTTTTTGGAAAAGAAACAAATTTGACGGTATCAGGACAACTCGAAGCTGAAACCTATGCGATGGCGCTTGGAAAAGTATATACTTTTGGCCCTACCTTTAGAGCTGAAAATTCAAACACCTCACGACATTTAGCAGAGTTTTGGATGATTGAGCCTGAGGTCGCTTTTATGGATCTGGCAGGAAATATGGATCTTGCCGAAGATTTTATGAAAGAGGTCATTAGTTATATTTTAGAACACAATAAAGAAGACCTTGCCTTTTTAGAGCAACGCTTAGAACAAGAAGATAAATCGAAACCTCAAAATGAGCGTGCGCCAATGCCTCTCACCGAAAAACTTCGGTTTATTGTTGATAATAATTTTAAGCGTGTAAGCTATACAGAAGCCATTGAAATTCTGCGCAACTGTAAGCCTAATAAAAAGAAGAAATTTAAATATATTATTAACGAATGGGGTGCCGATTTACAAAGTGAACATGAACGCTTTTTGGTAGAACAACACTTCAAATGTCCGGTTATTTTATTTGATTATCCTGCCAAAATTAAAGCCTTTTATATGCGCTTAAATGAGGACGGAAAAACAGTGAGAGCGATGGATATTTTATTCCCAGGGATTGGTGAAATCGTTGGTGGATCGCAGCGTGAAGAACGACTAGAGGTCTTGAAAGCAAAAATGGCAGAACTAGACATCCATGAAGAAGACCTGTGGTGGTATTTGGATTTAAGAAAATACGGAACCGCTGTGCACTCTGGATTTGGACTTGGTTTTGAACGCTTGGTAATGTTTGCGACTGGAATGGGTAATATCCGAGATGTGATTCCTTATCCTCGAACGCCGCTCAATGCTGAGTTTTAAGGGTGGTTATTACTGGTACTATTTTGAAAATAGTACGGCTTAACATATATCTGACGTTTTTTTCTTATTTTTATAAAAACCCAAATACTAAAAATGCTTAAGCAATATTTACATTATAAATTATCACAAAAACTATCGCCTCAGCAAATTCAGTTGATGAAGCTGATTCAGTTGCCTACACAAGCTTTTGAACAACGCCTCAAACAAGAACTCGAAGAAAACCCAGCACTCGAAAGTGGAAAAGATCAGGAAGATGTTTATGACAATGAATTTGATTCCAATGATAATGACATGGACAATGAGCAAATCAATGCGGATGATATCAATGTAGATGATTACCTTAGTGATGATGAAATTCCAGAATATAGACTTCAAGCTAATAATTACAGTGCCGATGATGAACAAAAAACAATTCCTTTTGCTTCTGGAACATCTTTTACCCAACACCTTATAGATCAACTTAATACCTTTCCATTAGAAGAAATACAGTATCAAATTGCTGAGTTTTTAATTGGTAGTATCGACGATAGCGGCTATATCCGTCGGCCTTTACTGGATATTATGGATGATTTGGCTTTTACTCAAAATGTATATACTGATGAAAAAACCATTGAATCTGTGCTCAAAGTGGTGCATTTATTAGACCCTGCAGGTGTGGGTGCTCGAAATCTTCAAGAGTGTTTAATACTTCAATTGCAGCGAAAAACACAAACCCCAAATACGGCTCTTGCCAGTACAATTATTGAGCTTGGGTTTGAGCAATTTACTAAAAAACACTACAAAAAACTCTTGCAAAAATTTAGCATCACAGAACTACAACTTAAAGACGCTATTTCAGAAATTGAACGCTTAAACCCGAAACCTGGAAGCTCTTATTCTAATAACAGCCGCTCTATTGAACACGTTGTTCCAGATTTCACTATCAAAATTGTGGAGGGCGAATTAGAACTCAGTCTTAATGGTCGAAATGCACCTGAACTACACGTTTCAAGACCCTACAACGAAATGCTAAAAGGGTATAAGGATTCCAAAGAAAAAACAAAATCGCAAAAAGATGCGGTACAGTTTATCAAACAAAAACTCGATGCTGCCAAATGGTTTATTGATGCGATCAAACAACGTCAACATACCCTATTTGTTACCATGAGTGCTATTATGCATTATCAAAAAAACTACTTTCTATCGGGTGATGATCTACAATTAAGACCCATGATTCTCAAAGACATAGCCGATGAAATAGAAATGGATGTTTCAACCGTATCTCGTGTTGCAAACAGCAAATATGTGGATACTCCTTATGGCACGAAACTGATTAAAGACTTTTTTAGTGAGTCCATGACTAATGACCAAGGCGAAGAAGTCTCTACTCGTGAAATTAAAAGCATCTTGGAAACCGTGATTTCAGAAGAAGACAAGAAAAAACCAATGACTGATGAAAAATTAACTGTCATTTTAAAAGAGAAAGGGTATCCAATCGCACGACGAACTGTTGCTAAATATCGCGAACAACTCGACCTTCCTGTAGCCCGACTTCGAAAGGAGCTTTAGAGCTATACTTTTTTAATAACATTGGTGACAATTCCCCAAATTACAAAATCATTTTCTGGAGTGATTTTTATAGGCTGATAGCTTTTATTTTCAGGTTGTAGCCAAACCTCTTCCTTTTCGACCTTTAATCGTTTTACTGTAAATTCTCCGTCCAAAAAGCAAACTGCAATTTTGTTATGTGCAGGAGAAAGGCTGCGATCAATGACCAAAAGATCATTGTCATTAAGCCCCGCATCAACCATAGATTGTCCGCTAACACGCGCAAAAAAAGTGGCTTCTTTATTTTTAATAAGTTCATTATCCAACGACAGCCGTTCTTGCTTAAAATCCTCTGCTGGAGATGGAAATCCCGCAGAAATTCCTGTATCAAAATAGACAGCACCTAGTGTATTGAGGTTTTCAGGAGTAAAAAATGTAAGCGGTGTGGGTTGTTGTTTTATGGACATTGAACTGTAATTATATCTTTAATATTGGTTGTGTACTTTGGAGACAAATGCTGTTGGCGCATTTTCCAGGTACGCTTTAAATCTTGGTTGGCTAATTTTAATTTTGGGACATCATACTTTTTATTAATAAAATCAAACGTACGCATTAATGGTAAATGCTTTGGATTTTCTTTATCAAATAATTGCAGCTGATGGTTGTCTGTGGGAACAATTCCTGTAAGGATAACGCCTGCTTTTTTATAGTGAATTCCTTGTTTATAAATTGACGCTACTGCTTTAATGGCATTCGCACTTAGAGTTAAACTAGAATTGGTTGGAAACGGAATGTTGACGACCACACTAGCGCGGTGCTGTTCAGTCTCTTTTTTATGATAATCACTTCGTATAAAAATAATCATCATGTGACAACTAGACCCTTGTTTTCGAAGTTTTTCAGCACCACTACATGCAAAGGTAGAAATGCGTTCTTTGATTTCTTCAAGGTTACTAATAGCTGATTCGAAGCTACGTGTAGTGGCTATCGCTCGTTTATTTTTAACGGTTTCAGTTTCAATTTTAGAGATCCCTTCCAAATCTTTTTTCAGTTTCCATTCTGTAATCGAAAAGGTTTTACGCACCCACATGTCAGGAAGTTGAACAAAATCATAGGCGGTTTTACATTGCTTTTCGGATAAGCGTTTGTGTAGCGCTGGCCCTATCCCCCAAACATCTTTGAGTTTTGTCCATTTCAACGCTTTGATGCGTTTTTCTTCGCTATCAATGACATAGACTCCTCCGGTTTCTTTGGGAAACTTACGAGCAATTTTATTGGCTATTTTACTCAACGCCTTGGTGGGGGCAATGCCTACACAAGTAGGGATGCCCGTCCATTTAAGAATGCGTTGGCGCATCTCAATCCCATGGGCGTGTAGGTCATAGGCCTCAAATCCGTTGAGTTTTAAGAACGCTTCATCAATGCTATACACTTCTACATCGGGACTAAAGTGTTCTAAAATACGCATCACACGGCTACTCATGTCGCCATACAATGCAAAATTGGACGAAAATAATTGAACGTTATTTGATTTGAAGAATTCTTTAAACTTAAATGCTGGCGCACCCATCGGTAGCCCCAGTGCTTTAGCTTCATCGCTTCGCGCAATCACACAACCATCGTTATTAGATAAAACGGCAATCGGCTTATCTCGTAAACTAGGATTAAAAACCCGCTCACAGGACGCATAAAAATTATTACAATCAACAAGTGCAAACATGCTATAAAGGTAGCGCATTTGCGGTTTGACTAAAACAAAATAATTATTTATTTTAACTATTTTGTTCTTTACATCGAGTAAAAAGTTTAACAATTTTATTTGTTTTTATTGATTGAGATATAATAGTATGTATATATTTACCAAATAAAACTGACCGGTCTAAATTAAGATTTTTATGAAAACCAGATTTTATCTATTACTACTCATTGTTAGTGTTTTTTCAACTCATGCTCTAGCTGCACAAGAAGTTTCAGAAATTAAAAAATTGGATTCTATTACAATTAAATCTACCCGAATCGAATTGCCTTTTAAAAAGAATTCGAGAACTATTACACTTATTTCGTCGGAAATCATACGGCAAAGTCCGGCAACTAATTTAGCAGAGCTTTTGCAACAAGAAGCGGGTATCGATGTCCGGCGTCAAGGCGTGAATGGCATGCAAGCGGATCTCTATATACGAGGAGGGAGTTTTGATCAAACCCTACTTTTAATTGATGGGATTAAAGTTGAAGATCCTCAGACAGGCCACCATACATTAAACATGGCGCTGCCTCTGGAAGTCATCGAACGGATTGAAATTATCAAAGGCCCAGCAGCGCGTGTTTTTGGGCAAAATGCGTTTACAGGTGCTATTAATATTGTAACAAAATCAAATGCTGATGCTGTAAATTCAGTGCGCTATAAACTAGGGTCTTATAATCAGCATCAAGCTTCAGGAACTTTAGGAACGCAAATAAAGAACTCAACACTTATTGGCCATGCTTCTGTAAATACTTCAGATGGCTATCGTTATAATACGGATTTTGAAAATCAAAATTATTTTATAAAAGGACGATTTAATACCCTTAAAAATCCTGTAGAAGTCATTGGTACTTTTTCTGAGCGTAAATTTGGTGCGAATCAATTTTATGCTGTTGAAAGTGGGAACGACCAATACGAAGAAACACAAAGTAGTCTTGTGGGTGCTTCAACAGAATTTAAAACTGAAACCCTTAAAATAACCCCACGAGTGTATTGGAAACGAAATCAAGATATGTATTTGTACGTTCGTGAAAACCCATCGGTTTACAGAAACTTACACCACTCCAACAAAGTAGGACTACAAGTCAATGCCTCTTATACCTCAAACGCTGGAATTACAGGGTTTGGAATTGATGCTGCAAAAGTGTTTATGACGAGTACCAATTTGGGGGAGCGCGACCGAACAATGGCAAATTTATTTGTTGAGCATCGATTTTCTTTAGCAGATAACGCTTTAGATATTACGCCAGGAGTCTCGGTAAATTATTTCTCAGATTTTAAATTTCATGCTTTTCCAGGTGTCGATATCGGTTACGCTATTAATGATACCTTTAAAGCTTATGCGAATGTGGGTTATACATATAGAGTGCCAACTTATACCGACTTATATTATGTGGGACGAACGGATTTAGGAAATGCAAATTTAGAGCCTGAAAAAGCACTATCTGAAGAACTTGGATTAAAATATTTTGGAGAAAACTTTAATGCCTATGTTGCTGTTTTTAATCGATCCTCAGATAATTTAATTGATTATACCAAAGAAAATGAAGCCGACAAATGGGAAGCTACAAACCTGAAGAGTTTAACCTCAACTGGACTTGAGTTTAATCTATCTTCTAGTTTTAAATCGGAACAATACACACAAAACATTAGCTTAGGATACACCTATTTAGATGAAAATTTAAATGATATTAAAACCGCTTTTTCTAAATATGTACTCAACGCATTGACACATCATTTTACAGCGACAGTTCGTTCACAATTTTTAAAAAATGTAACACAAAGTATCGTTTATAAATTTGCCGAACGGGCCTCAGGCACAAGTTATAGTGTCGTAGATGTTCAAGCAACCTTAAGTGTTTCTAATTTTGACTTTTCTATTATTGGAAATAATATTTTCAATACGGAATATATAGAAACAGGGTTTGTGCCTATGCCAAAAGGAAATGTTTTAGTGGGTCTGAATTATACGTTCTAACTACTTGATAAGTGCATTGACCTTGTCGTAAACCCATTGAGATTCCCAGCCTCTGTAAAGAAGATAATCGGCGAGTTTTTTCTTTTTTTTCCACGGATCTGTTTCAGTCAGCGTTGCTGCTTTTTTTTCAGCTAAGGTGTGAAACGTTTGAAGATAGTCGTTAGGATCAATTTCTTTAAGGGCTATTTTGATTGTATATTTAGACAGCTGGCGTTGTTTCAGTTCTTGGGTTAATCGCACTTTACCCCATTTTTTTATGCTAAATTTTCCCCTTACAAAAGCCTTAGCAAAACGTTCTTCATTAAGGTAATTGTCGCTAATTAGCGCTACAATGATATGGTCAATAGCTTCAGGGATCATTCGCATATTTTTCAGCTTCTGTTCCACTTCCTTATGGCAACGGTCTTGGTAGGCACAATACCTTTGAAGTTTCAAAAGAGCCTCGTCTAAAGTATATGATTTATGATTTTGGTACATCCTTACAGTTTATATGTAATCGCCAAAATGAGGTTCGTTCCTGGCGCAGAAATTCCTGATGAAAAAGGCCGATAGCGTTGGTTGGTCATATTTTCTATGGCACCAACAAATGAAATGGATGTATTAAAATCAAACTGAGTTCTAAGATTGAGCGTGTACCATGACGGTGCATACGGATTGCCTTGGGCATTTAAAGCAAATAAAGAATCTGCTAATTCCGAAGAAATCTCTGAATCACGAAGTGCACCATTATAATTTATAAATCCATCCAGTTGAAGCTTGTTATGCCTCCAAATAATATGGGCGTTTCCAAAAACAGGAGCTACATGTCTAACAGGCAATTCCACACCTAAAGTTTCTTCTTGCACCCCTTGAACATAACTGTACTGTGATGTAAATTTTAAAGCCTTTGAGAACCGAACTTTTAAGCCTGCTTCAAATCCATAAATCCAAGACTTAGAAGCATTTTGAATGGCATGAATCTCGCTTAATTCGCCATCATATTCCATTTCAGATACGCCATGGACTGTAAAGTTTTTTCGGACTAGTGCATTGTCTAAATACGTATAATAAGTGGAGGTATCAAAAGTTATAGATTCGTTCAAATTGACGGTCAGGCCAAGTTCTCCTCCATAGGCATATTCAGGTTGAAGGTTGCTATTTGGAACCACAATTAGGCCAGGCTCCGACTCGAATATTTTGCCGATATCATCAATATTTGGTGCTCGAAATGCAGTAGTTACATTGAGTTTCCATAGAAAGGTAGTGTTCGGATTCCAGCTAAGTCCAAAAGTTCCTGTAAGCGCACTGGTTTTTAGATTTGCCATTTGAAATGGAAGATTGAAAAATGTATTATTAGCTGATAAATCTGCGTCAATCGTTACATAATTATAGCGTACCCCTGACTGTAACGTGAGGTTTGTATTAGGTTTGTATTTATGACTTAAATAAGCAGCTAAGGTTTGCCACTTTGAGCCATCTGGGTAACGTGTGTCGATTCTTTCAGTAACATCAGTCCTAATGTTTTCAGAATGACCAGCAGAGCCTACCTTATTGTAAATATATTCTGTTCCATAAGAAATATTAGATTTAGTTGAAAGGGTTTTATAAAAGTCGAAATTCAGAGATATTGCATCTACGTTTTCTTCTCTAATTTTCCGAGTATTGGCATTAAACCTTCGATTGATTCGACTTTCTTTAAAGTTTTGGTACGCTGCCGAGACTTTAATTTTGTCATAAAGGTTTGAACGGCTACTTAATTTGGTCATTTGTATGTTGGCCAAAAGCCATTCTTGTGGTCCATAATTCCACTCTGCATAACGTAAAATACCTTCAGAGTCATGTGTTGCTAAACGATCATATCTTGGATAATCTGAGGTTGTGGAATACTGAACTCCTAGATCAAATTTTAAGTCATCAGTAGCTTTAAATAACACTTTCTGAGCAAGGTGAATTTGTCGGAAATTAGTAAATTTCTGAATACGTGGCGTGGGGTTTGATACCATCACATCCCGTCCATTTATTTGCTCGCTATAAAATAGACTCAGGTAGTCGTCTGGGCCGTGTACACCCATTTTTAAATCTCCAAAATCGGATAGACTAGCACTCGTATGAAATCCCCATTTTTGAAAGCCAACATTGAAATCTAGATGTGCGGTTTTTTCAGTATTAGCAGTGGCGTGTCGAACCGTACTTCTGGCAGAAAAAACTGGTGTTTTAGACTCGGAGAGTTTTGGAGTTGTAGTATAAAAATTCATTACTCCCCCAATAGCATCGCTACCATAAATCACAGATCCAGACCCAAGTATGACTTCTGTTTTTTCTATATTAAAGGGATTTATTGACAGTACATTTTGAACGTTTCCACCTCTAAATATGGCATTGTTTAGGCGCACCCCATCGACCGTGATTAATAAGCGATTTGTTGAAAACCCTCGAATGAGTGGGCTCCCGCCTCCTAACTGGCTTTTTTGCACAAAAACACGCCCACTATTGCTTAACAAATCTGCACTAGTTTGCGGATTAGAGAACTGAATTGCTTTGGAGTTGATACTAATAATTGTTTGGGGGACTTCTTTTTTGCTTTGTTGAAACTTAGAAGCAGAAACAACAACTTCGTTTAAGCTTGTCGCTTTAGGTGTCAAAAAAATAGTGTCTTGTATTGAGGTCTTAAAAACTAATTTGTTCTGATATGAAATATGCTGGAAATTAATTTTCTCGGAAGCTGCAAACTCATCAATACTAACAAGCCCGTTTATATCTGTAGTTTCTATTTTGGTCTTGAGAGTATTATAAACGGCAGCGGCTGGAATGGGTGTATTTTCTAATTTGTCAACAACAACGATTTGTTGTGCTCCTGTGCTCAACACAAATAAACATGAAATGCAAAGAAAAAAACGGTTCATCTTAACGGTAAACTTGATTTAAAATGGTTAACGATTTTGGCTGTTTAAAGGCGTGTAAATGTAATTTAAAATAGTCTAAAATCATATTAAGTAAGTCGTGCTTTTGTGTAGAATTTAACTCTTGAGCAATTGATGTATCAAATTTTGTGCCCAAAAACGGTTTTAGTAATTCTAATTTTGATCCCGCAACACAGTGTGCAGCATCATGAGGTTGGAAATTACCATTTTCAAGATTAAAATAGGCTAGTGAATCATTGGTGACATCTGGGTTAATTCCTAAGAATTTTGTGAGCCCCATTAAAAACTGATGATGAAATGTTCCTGTTTTTTCAACCGCATCAAACCATAATAGGGTAGTTTCTAGGTATTCGAAAAGGGGCAAGTTGGCTTCTTCTTCGTTTAGAATCATAGACAGTATTTCTGCTAAAAACAATAGGACTGTGGATTTATATACATTAGTATGTAAAGTCTCATAGGGTTTGTATAATCGTACTTCTTTAAAAAAATGTAGACTCCGATTGTCTTTGTGTTCCGCTTCAATTTCAATTAGGGTTAGTAATTGAAAATAGGCCGGTTTTAGTTTCCCTTTTTTAGATTTAAGTGCGTTTTTAATGAGGTAACTTTTCACCCCAAGAGCCGCAGTATAACATTTGACAATAAGATCGTTGTCATTATATTTAATTTTCGAGATTACTATGGCTTTGGTAGAAGTGAGCATTACCGTACAATCATTAGTTTTGAAACTTTCGTTTCAAAGGTGTCAAAATTAGAAAAAAGCACCAAATAAACTCCAGATGCTACGGTGTTATTTGCTAAATTTTTACCGTTCCAATAGGCAGTTCCGCCGTCAATTTCTAAGTTGTAATTTTTATATCGTAAGTTAACATTAGATTGTGCTTCTGCGACCAAATTTCCTTCAATATCTGTGATTTTAATATTGACATTATCACTAATATTCTTGATTTTAATTTTATCGTCTGCCATATTAAATCCAGGTCTGACAGGGTTGGGATAGATGTAAACGCTCTCTAAGGATTCAGTGGTACTAGACCCTCCTGTTTTGAAAGAAACCAAGCCGCGATTAGTTCCAAAATACACAATCCCATTTTCAGAGTCTAAGGCCATATCATTGACTCCATTGGATGGTAGTGGAGAATTGTCTTTGGTAAAATGATGAATAGTGTTTTGACCATCCGAAGACACATAAAAAACGCCTGCTTCAGCTGTAGAAATCCATTTATTGTTGGCGCCATCTACGATAATATCTGAGATAAATTGTTGTGCCAATAGCTCTTGTGCTAGACCATCTTCAAGAATAATAATTGGTTCTGTTCTTACGACTGTACCTTCTTTAAAAAAATTAGAGGTATTATACAACAGCCTTAGTCCTCTGTAAGTTCCTATCCAAAGGACGTTGTTGTTGTCCAATGCTAGTGCTTTCACAGCAGTTGTGGGAAGGTTTGCCACGTCTTGATCATCAATGTTTTTCAGTAACATTCCTGTTTCATTAAATCCAATTAACCCTTTTTTTAAGCCCCCGATCCACTTCGTACCATCTGGTCCAATGACAATTTCGCTGAACCCATTTTCATCAGTCATGGGGTTTGTAATTATTGACGAAAAATCATACGAGGTCCATTGATTGGTTGTAGGGTTAAACTTTTTAAGCGGCTTTTGGATTATAGAGTTTAGCACCCATAAATTAGTGTCATCGTCAAAAGCACTCCCAGAAATACGAACCGTTTGGCCAGATGGTATCGACTCTAGTTCACTATTGGATTGGTCTATAAGCGTTATAGATTCTTCTATTTTAACATCCAATAAACCACTGTGAAAAGAACTGACAAATACATGATTAGGATTTAAGGGATTAATCGATATTTTGTTTAATTCGTAGACCTCTGAACCAATTGCTCGTTGAATACTATCATATGATATGTTATCCCATTCTGTATTCCGTAGACGACTAATTCCCCTTTTGTTTAGCGGGTAGGGGTTAAAAGATGTCGAGTAAGCTCCAAATGTAACCCATAAATTATTGTATCCATATTCTAAAGAAAATGCGTTATTTAGCAATGGTCCTTCAGGATGGATTTCTTCATATTCAGAGACTGCTTTTCCCTTTGATTTTAGTACTCCGTAATCGGTAGTTCCAATATAAATTATGTCATTGATTGTAAGAGCACTCGTATAGCTAGTTTCAAATTCAAGATTAGTGGTATAATTATTTGTTACATTAAATTCTGCCGTGTATTGATATACCTGAGAAGATGTTGTCACCAGCATGGTGTTGTCGGATACTTTGAGTTCTTTAACAGCTTGAGGATATGTAAATAAGGGGCTCAACGAGGCCTCCGTAATTTCATAAATTCTATTGCTTGTGTTAATTGTGTAAAGTTTAGACTGAAAGGCTGTAATTTTATTAAAGTTTCCATTGCTTAGACTTGTCCAAGATTGGAAATCAATTAAGCTAGGGCTAGACAGACTCGCTTTTTTTATACCGTTATTAGAACCACAAGCAGCATAAATTTCAGTATTAAAAATTGTGGTTTGATTAACATTTACTTGACGCCCATTTTCGCCGATAAAATAAGTGTCTCCAAACTCTAAGTTTTCTAAGTTAAAAACCGAAATCCCATAATCTGTAGCTATATAGACAGCCTCATCAAATTCGTTAAAATGATTAATTCTCTTTTCTGATGAGGGAATTGTTTTGTTGTTAATGATATCTGCAACTTTAAAAAGCTCCTGACTAGTTTCATTATAGACTTCAATTAATCCATTTTTATAACCAATTATTAGGGTTTCATACTGACCGCTAAAATATAGCGTTGAAATTAACTCTCCAGACAACCCATTGATTGTTGAAATGGTGTTCATCTCCTTACGAACTGGATCATAGGAGAAAATTGCTGTTTCAGAAGCGGCGTAAAATTTTGCATCTCCAGAAACAACCTCTTTTATATTTAAATATGAAAAATGGCCAACCCATGAAGTATCAGTGTTTTGACTCCAAGACCATGGCGCTAAAACAAAAATAAAAATAACAGTAAAAAAGTGTCTTTTCACGAATAGTTAATTAAACTCAAATATATTTATTACAAACGAGAAATTGACGTATTATTATACATAAACAAAAAAAGCTTTCAAATTAATGAAAGCTTTTTTAAGTAGGTTTGGTAGTTGTTATACAACGCCTTGGGCTAACATGGCATCAGCTACTTTTACAAAGCCTGCAATATTCGCACCCTTAACATAATCGATATATCCTGTTTTTTCATCTCTTCCATATTCAATACAGGCATCATGGATATTTGACATGATATCTTTTAATTTTTCATCAACTTCAGCTCTTGTCCAGTTGTAACGAAGAGAGTTTTGAGTCATTTCCAAACCAGAAGTTGCAACACCACCGGCATTAGAAGCTTTTCCTGGTGCAAATAAAATTTTGGCCGCATGAAACTTCGCAATTGCTTCTTTAGTTGAAGGCATATTAGCACCTTCACTCACACAAATACAACCGTTTTTTAGTAATATTTCGGCATCTTTTTCATTTAACTCATTTTGTGTCGCGCATGGCAATGCAATGTCACATGAAACGTCCCACGGTGTTTTATTGGCCACAAAAGTTGCATTTGGATAGGTTTCAACATATGCACTAATTCGGGCTCTCTTGATATTTTTAAGCGTCATAATATGCGCCAATTTTTCGGCGTCTATACCCTCGTGATCTACGATATAACCTGACGAGTCTGATAAGGTTAGTACCTTTCCTCCGAGATGAATGGTTTTCTCTGCAGCATATTGTGCCACATTTCCTGAACCCGATATCACCACAGTTTTTCCTTTGAAGCTGTCGTTTTTGGTTTGCAACATTTTATCCGCAAAATATACCGTGCCATAGCCAGTTGCTTCTGGCCGGATCAGCGACCCTCCCCACGTCATACCTTTACCAGTCAGAACTCCTGTAAATTCATTTCTTAATTTTTTATACATTCCAAAAAGATAGCCGATTTCACGACCACCAACGCCTATATCTCCTGCAGGAATATCCGTATTGGACCCAATATGACGAAATAATTCGCTCATAAACGCATGGCAAAATCGCATGATTTCATTGTCGCTTTTTCCTTTTGGATCAAAATCGCTGCCGCCTTTTCCACCACCCATTGGAAGCGTCGTTAAGCTATTTTTAAAAACCTGTTCAAACGCTAAAAACTTCAAAATACTCATCGTCACTGTTGGATGAAATCGAAGTCCTCCTTTATATGGTCCTATTGCCGAATTCATTTGTACTCTATAGCCTCGGTTGACTTGAATTTCTCCTTTATCATCTACCCAGTTCACTCTAAAAGTAATTGCACGTTCGGGTTCAACCATTCTCAATAGAATATTTTTTCCGTGATAGATATCGTTTTGAACAATATAGGGGATCACCGTTTCGGCAACCTCTTCAACCGCTTGGATAAATTCAGCTTCGTGCCCATTGCGTTTTTTTACTAAATCTAAAAAACCTTTTATTTTCTCTTGCATATTAAATTATTTGGGATGTTATGTTTTAAATTTATACAGTACAAATATATAATATCTTTAAAAATAATGCCCTATTTTTTTGTATTTGACAATTACAAGGCTATAATTAAGATTTAAATTACTAATTTGACATTTTAATGGGAATTATTTAATGAAATGCATAATTCGTTGCATAAAATATTGGTTTAAGGCCTGTTTTAAATCTGTCCATACGTCTGCAGCTCCCTCGATTACAGGGCTTAATCCAATTCGAAAGCCTACATCAGCAGTTTTTCAAGATGCGTTGTAGGTCTAAACTTCATATTTCTGAGTTTATATAACTCTATTTACAAACTGTTTTTCATTGCTAAAATGTAGCCAAGGTGAATACCTTCATGAAAGGTATTGAAGCCCATCGCTTCTTCAATCGTAGTCAAAGTAACGTCTAGAGAAGTGGTATAAGGAGTGTAATTTTTAAATACTCCATTTTCGTAATCTACTTTAGTTTGTTCGATCGTTGACAACAAAAGTGATTTGATAAGCGTCAAATCTTCTGCGGTCGCTTTATGAACGGTCTTAGTGCCTTTTTTGTACGCGTGCACCAAATCTGAATCTATTAAAAAGGGAATATTAGACAATCCATATACCAACAATTGTTGGGTGACAATGGTATGTGCGATATTCCAAAACACGGAATTCCGATAGCCGTCAGGAATTGTGTTAAGTTGATCTAAAGAAAATTTTTCAATAAATTTCGAGAGCAGTTTTCTGTTTTGAAGGGTTACATTATAATTCCATTCCATAATTTTGAGAGATTATTTAGTTCTTTGTAAAGAAATGATTTTCTTTGTAAAAATAAGAAAAGAATCCCATGAAAAAGTTCTATTTTTTAAGCAGCTGTAGTACTTGTAAACGAATCTTGAATCATTTGGCTCTAGATTCTAGTTTTGAATTACAAGACATCAAAAAAAAACCAATCAATGCTGAAGATCTAGAACAGTTAAAGGCCTTGGCAGGAAGCTACGAAGCACTCTTTAGCAAGCACGCAAAATTATACAAACAACTTGGTTTAAAGGATAAACCTCTAAAAGAAGAGGATTATAGAGATTACATTTTAGAGCATTATACCTTTTTGAAACGCCCTGTTCTTGTGGTAGGATCTCAAGTGTTTATTGGCAATAGCTCTAGGGTAATTAACTCCGCTAGTATGGCACTCTTAAATGAAAAATAATAACTCTGCTCTGATAGCTCTAGTGTTGGTGCAACTCTTTTATGGTGTTACCTTTACTTTCGCAAATGATGTTATCGACGGTGGCTACATACAGCCTTACGGATTTATTCTGTTTAGAGTAAGTCTCGCTGCCGTTCTTTTTTGGATATTTAGTTTATGGACTCCAAATGAAAAAATAGAACGTTCAGATTATCCAAAATTTATGACTGCTGCATTTTTTGGTGTCGCACTAAATATGTTAGCATTTTTTAAAGGTCTACAGTTTACAACCCCAATCAATGGTTCTGTGATTATGGTCACAACGCCAATTATTGTATTAGTCCTATCCGCTATAATTTTTAGCGAAAAAATCACTAAACTGAAAGTTTTAGGGATTTTAGCAGGCCTTTCTGGCGCCTTAATATTGAGTCTCTATAACCCCTCAACTCGTACTGGAGATCATGTGCTTTTAGGTAATTTCTTGGTGCTTATCAATGCTGCTTCTTACAGTTATTACTTAATCTTGATTAAAAAAATAACAGCAAAATACCACCCTTACACATTCATTAAATGGTTGTTTTTATTTGGAACGCTATTTGTGCTTCCTTTTGGATACAAAGAACTTTCTGTGGTCGATTGGAGTAGTTTTACGCCTTATATTTGGTTTTCAGCTCTTTTTGTGGTGGTCTGCGCCACCTTTGCAACCTATTTATTAAATCCGATGGCGCTACGGAAACTAAGTGCCACAACGGTGAGCACATTTGTATATGTCCAACCTGTTTTTGCAGGGATTTTTGCCATAATGATGGGAAGTGATAGCCTAAGCGTCATAAAAGTTATTGCCGCCTCTTTAATATTTTTAGGTGTATATTTGGTTTCTAAAACACCCAATCCACAACCAGACAAATGAGTTCGTTCTCCACTTCTTTAAGCGCTTCCGTTAAGGATATTGACCCTGTTGTTTTTAACAATGTCAATGCCGATAAAAACGTGTATTTTTCAAAATCATTTTTAGAGGCTTTTGAACGTTCCAACCCGCAAATTGAGTTCCAATACATCACAATTTCCGATGGTCATAAAAAAATAATAGCTCTTGGTCTTGTTCAAATTATCAGTTTAAGTGTAGAAGGCACTTTGAAAAATATTAAAGTTGCCCCATTTATAAGAAAATTTTTGAATCTGTTTTTTTGTAATGAGCATATAAAAATTCTATTCTGTGGTAATGTATTTCTAAGTGGTGAGCATGGTATTAGCAGTTCAAATGATGTTTCAAAAACTAAAATTATGGCTCAAATTGGTGCTGCCTTGGATACTGTTGCCGCAAATACCAAGCCTCTACATGCCATCTTTATTAAAGATTTTAAAGCAAAATCTCTAAAAAATACGCGTCAGTTTTTAAACTTTTCTTATACTGAAATTAAGGTTGAGCCCAATATGATCATTCAACTACTTCCAGAATGGAAAACCTTTGAGGATTATAAAAACATCTTAAAATCAAAGTATCGCGTGAAGGCAAATAAGGCCGACACCAAAAGTAGTGCTTTAGAAACTCGCTTATTTACCGAGCACGACTTTGAAACCTATAAAGATGAGCTGCAAGCTTTATATCAGAACACTATTGCCAATGCGAATTTTAATGCTCAAGTGCTAAACTTGGATACCTATATCCATTTACGACAAACATTCAAGGACGACTTTATTGTTAAAGCCTATTTTCTAGAGCACAAACTCGTTGGGTTTTTGACTGCACTTGTTAATAAAAACACTCTTGACGCGCATTTTATTGGATTAGATTATGCCTTGAATAAATCACTAGCCATCTACCCCCGTATTTTAAATGATTATGTAAGACTCGGAATCGAAAAACAGGTCTCCTCTATTAATTTAGGCCGTACAGCTTCTGAAATAAAAACTACTATAGGCGCCACTCCTTTAGAGTTGAGTTGTTATATAAAACATAAGAATCCTTTTATAAATGCACTCATAAAACCGTTTTTTAGACGGATTAAGGTTAAGGCGTTTAAGCACCACTCCCCATTTAAGTAATAGAAAAGTTTTAAGTTGGCCATGCATTTAGAGCACCACCCATGAGTGCCAAGGATACAATCCAATACAACACATTTATAAAAATATATTTTATCGATTTCATTTCAAAAATTGCATTGGTTGCTAGTGCAGGAAAAATAACAAAAAGACCCAAAAAAGCCCCATGAGCAGCTCCGTGCTTGAACGTCATAAAAGCCTCTTGACCGTGACGCATTTCGTCAGGACCGCCCACCAAAACATTAATGTATAGATAAAAAGATAGGATCACCGACAAGATAATCGCAACTATATAAGCTTTTGCTGGAGATACCGCTTTAATTTTGGCTTCTGTAATTCCTGTTGGTTGCATCCAAGCCGTACCAAACACTTTTGGATGATACCATAGTGCTCCTATTAGTAAAGGGATAAAGGCTGAAACAACTATGGCCAGCCAATTCATTGAAAAGTCATTCATAATTAGTAGGTTTATAAGTTAAGGTATAGCAATATACAAATTTTTAGATTACTTTTTTTTGAGATTAGCAGAACCTAAAAATCAACTTGTATATACTTACTGGTTTTCAGTATCTTTGAAAAAAGTTTTTAATACCGAAGCATGATACATTCCATGACGGGCTATGGTAAGTCTGTATTACAATTACCTAACAAAACCATTTCAATAGAAATAAAATCGTTGAATAGTAAATCCTTGGATCTCAACATGCGCATGCCGTCTATGTATAGATCAAAAGAATTAGATCTTCGAAAACTTATTGCTTCAAAATTAAATAGAGGGAAGGTGGATTTTTCATTATTTTTTGAAAGCACTGGAGAGGTAACCCCTGCAAATGTGAATCCAACAGTTGTAAATAAATATATCGAACAACTTGAAGGACTAGTTACAGGAAACAAAATGGATCTTTTGCAAATGGCCATCAAAATGCCCGATGCGATTAGTACAGAACGCGAAGATATTGATGAATCGGAATGGGCTGATATTCAAAATGGTGTTTTGAACGCTTTAGAGAACCTAAAAGCATACCGAATGGAAGAGGGTAACGTCTTAGAACTTGATTTCACAAAACGCATTTCGCACATATCCAATTTACTAGAGCAAGTCCTTGAAATAGACCCCGAGCGCATCACAAATGTACGTGAGCGTTTACATAAAGGGGTTTCGGAACTTAAAGAAAAATATGATGAAAACCGTTTTGAGCAAGAGCTGGTCTATTATATAGAAAAATTTGATATTACAGAAGAAAAAGTACGGCTTCAAAACCATTTAGAATACTTTACAAAAACCTTAAATTCTGACAATTCTAATGGTAAAAAATTAGGCTTTATTTCTCAGGAAATAGGGCGTGAAATCAATACCATTGGGTCGAAAGCAAATTTTGCTCCGATGCAAAAACTAGTGGTTCAAATGAAAGATGAATTAGAAAAAATTAAAGAACAATTACTCAATGTCCTCTAAAAAACAAGGCAAACTAATTGTATTCTCGGCGCCGTCGGGGTCAGGAAAGACAACAATTGTAAGACATTTGTTGGCGCAAAAAGAGTTGAATTTAGAATTTTCTGTGTCGGCAACATCTCGTGAAAAAAGAGGCACTGAAGTTGATGAAAAAGACTATTATTTTCTGTCTAGTGATACCTTTAAGCAACACATAAAAGCAGATGATTTTTTGGAGTGGGAAGAAGTTTACCGCGACAACTTTTATGGCACTCTCAAATCGGAAGTGGAACGGATTTGGGCCTTAGGAAAACATGTTATTTTTGATATTGATGTCTCAGGTGGTTTACGGATTAAACGAAAATTTCCAGAACAAACATTAGCAATTTTCGTAAAACCCCCAAGCATCGACGAATTAAAAATTCGCCTCAAAAAAAGACAAACAGAAACTCAAGATAAAATCAATATGCGTGTTGCAAAAGCTTCGGCAGAACTTGCTACTGCTCCCCTTTTTGATTGTATCATTGAGAATGATGTTTTGGAAATAGCTCAAAAAGAAGCCTACACTAAAGTTGCTAAATTTATTACTTAAGAACCTATGAAGATTGGACTCTTTTTTGGAACGTTTAACCCCATACATGTGGGTCATCTTATCATAGCCAATCACATGGCGGAGTATTCCGATTTGGATCAAGTTTGGGTCGTGGTCACTCCACAAAGTCCCCATAAAAAAAAGCAAAGCTTGTTAGATAATCATCAACGTTTAGAAATGGTCTATCGAGCGACTAAAGCCTATCCAAAGCTAAAACCAAGTGCGATTGAGTTTGATTTACCACAACCTAATTATACCGTACACACTCTGGCTTATCTAGAAGAAAAATATCCAGAACACCGTTTTGCACTTATTATGGGAGAAGATAATTTGAACTCTTTACCAAAATGGAAAAACGCAGATGTGCTTATCAAAGGCTATCCGATTTATGTATATCCAAGACAATCCTCTGAACTCAAAAAAACAGCTGTCTTTGAAAAAGAGGCTAACATTACAAAAATAGACGCGCCCATTATGGAGTTATCGTCTACCCTTATTCGTCAGTCCATTAAGTCGGGTAAAAATATTCGACCTATGCTGCCTGCCGCCGTTTGGGACTATTTAGATGAAATGAATTTTTATAAATAAAACATGGTTAAAATTGGTCCTATAACACTTCCCGAATTTCCTTTACTCCTTGCCCCTATGGAAGATGTGAGCGATCCGCCTTTTCGAGCGTTATGTAAAGAACAAGGTGCCGATGTGGTCTATACTGAATTTATTTCGAGTGAAGGCCTCATTCGTGATGCAGTAAAAAGCACCATGAAATTGGATATTTATGAAAAAGAACGTCCCGTTGGGATTCAAATTTTTGGTGCCAATTTGGACAGCATGTTACAAGCTATTGATATTGTTGAAAAATCCAATCCAGATATTATTGATATTAATTTTGGTTGTCCTGTTAAAAAAGTAGTGAGTAAAGGCGCGGGCGCGGGCATATTAAAAGATGTGTGTTTAATGGAAAAACTCACCGCCGAAATGGTGAAGCGTACCAATTTACCGGTTACCGTCAAAACACGTTTGGGCTGGGACCATAATTCTATTCATATTGTAGAAGTTGCAGAACGGTTACAAGATGTGGGCTGTGCCGCTATTTCTATTCATGGGCGTACTCGTGCACAGATGTATAAAGGCGCTGCCGATTGGGGGCCAATTGCGGAGGTTAAAAACAATCCCCGTATGCACATTCCTGTTTTTGGAAATGGCGATGTCAACACGCCCGAACGGGCTATAGAAATGCGTGATCAGTATGGGCTGGATGGTGCAATGATTGGCCGTGCTACCATTGGAAACCCTTGGTTTTTTAAACAAGTGAAACACTTTATGGAAACGGGTGAGCATTTAGGTCCTATAAGCATGCTCGAGCGTGTGGAAGCTGCACGACGTCATTTGCAAATGGCAATTGACTGGAAAGGGGAAGTTTTAGGAGTGTTAGAAACCCGCCGCCACTATACCAACTATTTTAAGGGCATTCCTAATTTTAAACCGTTCCGAACACGAATGGTCACCAGTGATCTCAGTGCTGATGTTTTTGCAGCGTTTGATGCTGTAGAAACAACTTTTGGTGACTATCAGTTTGTCTAGCGCTCTAGCTGTGTTTTAGCAATGCGTTGGGATGCGATGCGTGAGGCTAGGATTCCTAACGTCAAAATGGTAAGCAGCACTATTCCCACATTGGCAAGCTGTAAATCTACTGGATATGGCAATGAGGGTGTAATCATTACTAACGCATAGTGTTGCTGGAGTCCTATAACAATCACCCCAGTGACTAGCCCTATACCGCCACCTATTATAGTCATTAAAACACCTTGATAATAAAATATTTTCCGTAAGTCTTTAACCGTAGCACCTAAATTATATAAGGTTTTCAAGTTCTTTTTTTTGTCCAAAATCATCATAATGATCGCACCTACAATATTAAATAAGGCAATAATCAAAATTAAGGTGAAAATCAAATAGACAGCGACGTGCTCTGTATTTAGCATTTTATACAATGCATCATTAAGCTGCACACGATTTTTTATAGTGATTTGATTTTTAAAAATAGATTGTAGTTGAGAACGTAGCTCGTCTTCGTTGGCAGACGGTTCTAAGTAGAGGTCAATTGCACTGAGAGTTTCGGCATCATACCCCAACAAATATTTAGCGTTCTCAAGGGTTGTAAAGACTTGCGAATTATTGAGCGTTTCATTGATTTGAAAAATTCCCGCATTGGCGACTTTCATGCTTTTAAACGCGCTGTTAACGGAACTAAGTTGTCCTGTTCCAGGTTTTGGGGCATAAAGCTTAATAACTTTAGTGACATCGAAAATTCCAAATCCTAATTCGTTGGTGACGCCCCATCCTGCAACGATTTGTGGGGTGTTGGGCTCGAACCATTGACCATATACTAAAATTGAATCTATGGTGGCCTGCGGATAATTGTCATCAACGCCTTTCAGCGTGACGGCTAGATGTTTATTGTCGCAATTCATAAGCATGCGTTCCTCCACAATTTCGGAGAAAGAGGCGATCGAACTTAAGGCTGTTAGGGCTTGTTTTTGGGCCGCTGTAAACCGAATGGTTTTGGTAGTGGTTGGTACAATTTTAAGATCTGGATCTGCAAAAGATGTGAATTGTACGGTAAAGGTTTTTAACCCTGAGAATCCTGAAAGTACTATAAAAAGAGTAGCGGTTCCAATAATAATCCCAAAGCCAGCAATTAAAGTGATAAAATTAATCGCGTTGTTACTGCTTTTCGAAAACAGATACCGTTTGGCGATATATAGCGAGAATTTCAATTAGGCCTTTTTTCGTTTTTCTAACAAATCGGGGTTTTCAATTGGATTTTCTGTGCGTTTCAATGATTTATCTATTTGGTCAATGTACTCCAATGAATCATCGATATAAAAAATCAATTGTGGCATGCGACGTAATTGGTGCTTGGTGCGTTGCGATAGCTCATGTTTGATGAGCGGCGCATTTGATTTTATGCCTTCCAAAAGTTCTGCACCTTTATCTATTGGGAAAATACTGAGATAAACTTTGGCAATCGAAAGGTCGACAGTCACATTGACTTTTGTAACTGAAATTAATATGCCTTTCATCCCGCCTTGGGTGGCTGCGCCTTGAAGTACCTCAACGAGATCACGCTGTAAAACGGAGGCTATTTTTTTTTGTCTTTGACTTTCCATGGGGTAAAAATAATATATTTCTGGGTGAATTGTTTAAAAGCTAGTCCTTTTCGGTTAAATTTGTGCTATGCTGAAGAAAATAGAACATATTGGTATTGCCGTAAAAGATCTAAAAACTTCTAATGCATTGTTTAAAAAGCTCTTAGGCGTGCCACATTACAAAACCGAACAAGTTGCGTCGGAAGGTGTGACCACATCGTTTTTTGATGTGGGAACACATAAAATTGAACTGCTAGAAGCAAGCAACCCCAACAGTCCCATTGCGAAGTTTATTGCTAAAAAAGGCGAAGGCATACATCATATTGCTTTTGAGGTGGAAAACATTGACGTTGAACTGGAACGTTTAAAAATGGAAGGTTTTGAGCTGATTCATAAGACTGCCAAAGTGGGAGCAGATAATAAACGCATTGCGTTTCTACATCCAAAATCAACCAATGGCGTTCTGATTGAACTCTGTCAGGAACGGTCTAATAAAGAGTGATTTTCTTTTTATAATTTTAAAAAACGTTGTAATATTGCATCCGTATTGGTCCCATAGCTCAGTTGGTTAGAGCATCTGACTCATAATCAGAGGGTCCTTGGTTCGAGCCCAAGTGGGACCACGGCATTATTCCCTAAAATAAAATTTATTTTAGGGAATATTTTCACTATTTAATTAACTCGTGAACTAAGTTTTCTAACTTATTAATTTGTGATTGCTGATCGTTCATCTTTTCATCTTGTTCTTTCAATGCATTTATTAGCACTGGAATAAGACCTTGATAATTTACGGATTTAATACCATTAGTTTCCGTAACAAGTTCCGGAAAGACTTTTTCTATGTCTTGTGCAAGCAGTCCTATTTTTGAGTTGTGATTTTTATCGTCTTTAAATGTGTATGTTTTACCGTCGACTTGTAGTAATTTTCCAAGTGTAAAGCCTAGAGAGATAATATTTGCTTTAAGACGAGCATCTGAATTTACATTGATATCTCCAGCAACAATTAAATTATCATCAACACGTGTTACTCCGCTAGCTGAATCAATAGTTAAATCTCCAGAAGAGGTGTTAATTACATTGTCATTGGAAGCTCCAACTTGTATATTTCCAAAATTATTTGAATTTGAATTGTTTCCAAGATAAATTAAGTTAGTACCTGTAAGTGTACCCCCAACAACATCTGATTCATTATTCAATAGAACTGACATTGTTGTATCATTTGAAAAATTATGCCCCAGAGAAGTCAAAGTAGTTGAACTATTAATACTTAGGTTTGCTTTTTCATTGTTAAAAAGAGAATTATTAACGGAGATGGTTCCATCTTTCACATCAATAACTGAACCTCCAGTGTTATGTCCAGTTACAGAAACATTTGTTAGGGTAACATTAGTCGTATTCCAGGCTAAAATTGCTTTTCCACTGTAAGAAGTAGTTACTCCATCATTATTTTTATTTCCGTGAAATATAGTGTTGGTTGCATTTAAACTGCTACTTCCAAATAGCTGTATTCCTCCACCATAACCAGCAGAGTTATTGGAAATTTCTGAATCAATCATAGTTACTTGAGCACCATCCATAATCCCAATACCGCCACCATAACTTCCAGACTTATTATTTCTAACAATTGTATTATTTAATGTGAGTGACGAGGAGGTGCCTCGAGTAGCAATTCCTCCACCATAACTTCCAGTAACTTCATTGTCTTCAACGGTACAATTTGTTAAAACAAGATTTACGTTTTGACCTCCAATTCCACCGCCATAAGATCGATCATTTCCATTAATAAAGCGAAGATTTTCAAAGGTTAAATCATTTTGAGTAGCATCATCGTCAATTAATCTAAATGTATTGTCTCCTTTAATTGTTGTAAAACCCAAAGATTTAATTACCAAAGATTTAGTTATGTTAAGATCACTTGAAAGTGAAATAAGTTCAACATCTGAATTAATAAATATTGATTCACCTGAAGAAGCACTCGAAATAGCATCTCTTAGAGAACCAGTCCCGCTATCGTTACCGTTTGAAACGGTGTATGCAACAGGTAATTCCTCGAAGGTAATTGAAATCGGATCTCCAAAAGCATCGTTTACTTTTAGCTTAAACCACCCCCCAGCACCGTCTTCAATTACCAAATGAAACATATCGGCCATAATACCCATATCCATAGCTTCAAAACAGTTCATTGTATTTTGATTATATCTAGTACAACCGTCAATGCCAGCCTTTGACAAAGAATTTAGATTATCGTAATTGTAATCATTTTCTCGAAAAAACCAAACCAAAACTCCTTCGCCTACTTTCCATCTAATACTAAATTCATCGACCCTTTCATAGTATAGGTCAATTGAATCTTCATAGCTGGCTGAAATAGCACCTGTACTTAAGGTTAGATATTGGTTTTGTGATAAGGATGTAGTTGTTTGTCCAATAGAAACTGAACAGTAAAATGTAGTTATTAGAAATAGTATTATTCTCATTTTTTTAAGATTTTAAAGGATTTTGATTTATTATTATCAGTAGTGACTTTTAGGATAAAGGATCCGATGTTTAAGTTCCCTAAATCCAGTTGATCTTGGGTTGTTTCCATTACTTTTCTTCCCATCAGGTCAAAGAGTGCTGCTTTTTTGATGCTGTCAGCCTGAATGTAGATTCGATTGGCTGTTGGGTTTGGATAAACGTAGATACTGCTTGGAGCTGGACTTAGGTCTTCAATGGTTAATGTAGCACCTGCTGCGCTTGCCGTTACGGCTTTAAAGGATACCGGATCAGTAAAGGTATAGCTAACTGTATTGTTTGCTTCATCAACAGTTCCTAGGTAGGACGTCCAGCTGTCATCACTTGCTTGGAGTTCCAAAACAAGATTCCTTTCCGCTATCCCATTAAGCTCTCCCTCAAGATAAGAAAAGGTAAGCATACCTGTAAAGCCTGAAAGCAAGGCTGTAGTGCTATAAACGCGAGACACGGAAGTATTTGAGCTAGAAGTAACAGCAGTAGCAGAACGCGAGAAATCATTGACACCACTAATCACATATGTATCCGAAGGAGCAATCTCCAAACCTCCAAGGGTAACAGAGCTACCCGAAGCAATAGACACGGAGGTTCCGGAATTAACGGTTAATATTTGACTAAAAAGAAAAGGGGAAATAAAAAGACCAAAAAGAAGAAGTAATTTTTTTTTCATTCAATAAAATTAAAAAAAAAAAGTGAGTTTAACTAATTATTTAAAATTAAAAAGATTTAAATCGGCTTCGAAAGAGTTCGATTTCACTCCCCTTAGCTCCACCCTGAAAACCCTTCTTTATTGAGGGGTTTTTTGTATTTTTATTACACAGAACTTACAGTAAAGATAGTAATATTCTTGGCAGTTATTTGGCAGTTTTAATTAAGAGTGATTTTAAATCTTCTTTTTGAGAGTTAAGTTTGTCCAATGTTCTTTCCCATTGGTTTATAGTTAATGGACTTGGAGTTCCACTACCATAATTTGCTGAATTTGCTAAGGGATTACAAAGGTCATTTCTCTTACCATAATCCATCTTTTTAACGTCATAATTTTTACAATCAAAACTTTCACTAATTTCAAAGTCTATGAAATGTGGCCATCTCCTTTTATTGATTGGTGGATTTTCTTTTTCAAAAAAGGTTCCTTTTGAATTGTCTAATGCCATATAATATGGTTCTTTCACAGTAGTTAAATACCAACCATTGTATTGAAAATTTAACTTTGGATTTCTAGTAAGAATAACAACGACTACATATCATCTTTTGCATATTCAATACCTTTCATTCTTTTATCGGTATTGATTGGAGTTACTATCTCTAAATTTAGAAAAAATAAATTAAGTGGCGTCTATTTCTTGATTGCTTGTCTTGTACTAATTTCTTCTGCCCCCTAAAACCAGAAATTAATCAGGATTTATCAGGCTGGGACGTTTCAAAGGTGACAAACTATATTGAATTTGACACTGCCACTCCCCAATGGACATTACCTAAGCCTAATTTTAATTAACCCATCGGCATATTACTCTTTATGCTCTACTCTTAATTCTTTATATTTGAGGTATAAACCAATTTAATTATGAAAAAACTACTTTTTCTCACTACTTTTTTAATTTTTGCTTGTAGTGATGATGATAAAAATTGTTTCACTATCCTCGACAAAGTAATTTCAAACGGTGAGTTTGTATTTGCGGGGGATTCTGACCTTTCCAATTCAGACGCTGATGATCCTCGTAATGGCTATGCAGATGTAAACTTAGTGGTGAGCGAAGAGGTGTTTAATTCTTACAATGAAGGAGATGACTATTGTTATGAATAGTAGGCTCTTTGCCGAATTAAGAACATCGTTTTATGAGCTTTGCTTAACGTTATAACATCGTAAAATTATAAAAACACTATTTTTATTATTCTGTTTGTCTTTTCTGTGTTTCAATACAGACTCTGGGTTTACCTGTATTTAGTTTTGTAATTTTTATTAAATATTAAACAAAAAATGAAAAGATCTGTGGAAACAAAAAATTCAACGATATAGGTCATAAATTATAAATCTCCTAAATCCATTTAGATATCCCTCATCCGCTTTAACATTTAAAAAGCAATGGTAAGTCCTGATTTAAACTCTATTAAAACCTCAATATTTTAGTTATAATTTTAACATATCTGTTAAAAATTTATGAGTTTTGTAACATTTTTACATATAATCTTAATTAGTTTTAAGAAAAAAACAATGAAA
>Ga0206128_1000897_pt1 | contig 32066 bp, 26 predicted proteins | sample Helgoland_Spring_7_FD_148601 | JGI IMG/M metagenome (GOLD analysis project Ga0206128, IMG submission 148601) | Pelagic subsurface seawater microbial communities from Kabeltonne, Helgoland, North Sea - Helgoland_Spring_Bloom_20160426_1 | ecosystem: Environmental > Aquatic > Marine > Epipelagic ... | reverse complement strand
AAAACTTCGCTTAAAGTTAGTGATTATATGACCACCAATTTAATCACATTTACTCCAAACCAATCGATAGAAAGTGTAATGCAGGCCCTAATTAAGCATCGTATTTCGGGAGCCCCTGTAGTGAACGATAATAACGAATTAATTGGAATTATTTCCGAAAGCGATTGTATAAAGCAAATAAGTGAAAGCAGGTATTATAATATGCCAATGCAAGATCGAACAATTGAAAAACACATGGCCAATAATGTAGATACTATAGACGGAAATATGAATATTTTTGATGCTGCTAATATGTTTGTAGCCGCCAAAAGACGTCGGTTTCCAATTGTAGAGAAGGGAAAGTTAGTTGGGCAGATCAGCCAAAAAGATATCCTCAAAGCCGCTATGCAACTCAAAGGTCAAAACTGGAAATGAGATCAGTCTTTATTGAGTCTTGTTGTGGTTTTAATTTCTCCTAAAACTGTATGATGTGGAATAGAATTTTATATAGCTGCAGTTTATTAACCCGCGAAGGTCTGTACTTCGACCTAAAATGCTCCCCTAATAAATATATAAGAATCCGTTTCTTGTAACGGCAAGTTCCCCTTGTTTATGTAGTTAAATCCACTTAACTAAACAAAACTGGGGTGCTTTTTGGTGGAATTTCACTACTTTTGTTATACAAGTAACATTAACCAATAATCAATTTTAAAATGAAAAAATCAATTTTAGCCCTAGTAATGACAGCCGTATTAATTTCATGTACAACAGCACCTTGTCCTGAAGCAACTCCTAAAGCAATTGGATATGAAGTAAGTGATGATGGCGTCAAAATTCCATTGTATAGTGGAGATTTATCAAATGTAGCCATTTGGGAAAGATATATAGTAGCACACAATGAGCGTGACTTAGAAACAATTAAAAGTCTAAATGCAGCCGAAGGGTTTAAGGCCTATGCGCCAACAGGACAAATTATAGATGGTACAGATGCGCATATTGCATTTTTAACAACGTGGTTTGCAGATGCCAATCCAAAATGGAACACAAGTTATTTAATAGAAAATGAATTTACCACTAAAAAGGGCGAATTACGCCAATGGGTAACTTCTGGTCATAGTGTAACGTTAACGGTAGAAGGTCAAGAAGTGAAACTAGGTCAAGTACATGACGCACTTATCGTTGATGGAAAAGTTCAAATGTTCTATGTTACAGAACGTGTTCTTGCAGAAGGGGAATAATTAAGCGCTCTATAAAAATCAAAAAAGCCGCTACATTTTGTAGTGGCTTTTTTGATGCAAATAAATTACCCTTTGTGAGCACCATCACAAAAAGGAATATCTTGTGTTTTTCCACAATTACAGAGCGAAAACCGGTTGCGTTTTGCGATTGGCTGTCCTTCGCTATCCAACAAAAGGACGTCTTTTGCATTAGTAACCACGACTTTTCCTGAAGCAGTTACTTGAATGGTGGGTTGGTTGTTTTGTTCCATACTAGTTGTAATTTAATATTAGTTAATTAAGAAAAAATAACAGTTTTATTGTTATAAACCATCACTTTGCGATCAAGGTGTAATTTGATTCCTGTGGATAACACTATTTTTTCTAGATCGCGCCCTTTAGATACAAGGTCAGAAATAGAATGGGTATGAGATACACGTGTCACATCTTGCTCAATAATAGGCCCTGCATCGAGTTCTACAGTGACATAATGTGAGGTTGCTCCTATGATTTTAACCCCTCTTTTGTATGCCGAGTGGTAAGGCTTAGCCCCTACAAATGCTGGCAAAAAGGAATGGTGGATATTGATGATTTTATGTGGATATGTATTGATTAATCCCTCAGGTATAATTTGCATATAACGTGCTAACACAATAAAATCAATATCATGTTCGGATAACAATGCTAAATGTTTGGCTTCGGCTTCGGGTTTGCTGTCTTTTGTAACGGGCACATGAAAAAATGGAATTCCGAAACTATCTGCAATCGGTTTTAAATCTAAGTGATTACTAACAATCATTGGAATTTCTAAAGCCAATTCTCCAGACTTATACCGCCCCAAAATATCATACAAACAGTGGTCATACTTAGAGACAAACAAGGCCATTTTTGGTTTATAGGCTGCGGTATGGAGCTCCCAATTCATATTAAATTTCTGAGCGATTTCTTGTTGAAATTGGGTGCTAAAGTCTGTATTGTTGTAAGACTCAGTATCAAACTCTCCCTCTAAGCGCATAAAAAACACCTCTTGTTCTTGATCAACATGTTGATCGATATAGACAATATTTCCGTTTTTGGATGCAATAAAATTGGTTACTGCTGCAATGATACCTGACTGATCCATGCAATGGATGAGAATTGTAATTTTTTTCATAGATGTAAAATTAAGAAAAAAATAAAATTCAACCGTTTAATTTTCTAAGGAATACGAATTGTACATAATTAGCCAAGCATAAATTCGATTACTACGTTCTAATTCTAACTTTTTGAATTATATGGTAGTTAAGGTGGAGTTTTGGCTCTTCTTTTTATGTAAAAAATTTGTTAAAATTGATGATTTTCTGGCCAAACATTATAAGTTTGTTTTACCCAATCTACAAACCTACCAAGTTATGAAAACCAACAGATCCCGTTGCCCGCTAGTGAATATTTTAGATATTGTTGGCGACAAATGGTCTCTACTTATCATTCGAGACCTGTTTTTAGGTAAAAAAACATTTACTGAATTCATGAAATCCCCCGAAAAAATTGCTTCAAACATTTTGAGTAATCGACTAGATAAAATGATCAAATATGGTTTAATCAAAGTCACTAAGCTTCCAAATGATAGAAAAACCAAACTATACTATCTAACGCGAAAAGGGATTGATATGTTCTCTGTAGTTCACGAAATGATCAACTGGAGTAAGCGAAATTCAAGAAAGAAATTTGGACCAAAGTCCGCTCAGTTTTTCAACACTACTGAAAATCTCACCACTCACGATTTTATCAAAAAATCTCAATTAGCATATATCAAATATCGAAAAAACTTTTTAGCAGTTTAATCAACAGATATTGTTGGTTTTTTATTAAATTGCATTACGCAAGTATTTTGCATTAACCAATTTAATAAAAAATTAAAATGAAAAAATTACTTTACAGCTTAACGCTTTGTTCCTGTCTATTTGTAACTGCACAATCTGCAGGAGTATTTTTAGGCGAAGGAGAAAACAACGGAAAATCATTTGTCATAGGAAGTGATGCTTCTGTAGCAACTGTCCAAAAAATCGCAAAAGATTACAGCGCAAAAGATGCTGCAGCATTGATGTCTAATTACACAACAGAATTTGCGGAAAGAGCTTCAGAATGGTCTACAGAATGGTTAGGGTCAATGGAAACAATTTCAATGGATCCTTATATGATCATCCCTGTAAAGATGAAAGATTCAGAGAATACTATGGTATTAGCATGGTCTACAGAAGATAGAAACTTCAAAGATGGTTCTATTGAAAATCTTAACTTAATGGAGATTTTTACTGTTGATAAAGACAATAAAGTGATGGCTTTTGGACAATGGTCCAATAGATTAAAATCAAGTAATTTTGGCTTAAATTATGGTGGAAAATTTATCGGAGATGGGGAATCGGAATGGTCAGGAAGACCTTTAGTGTTTTCAAATAGAGGCGAGGTAGAAGCGATTGAAAAATTAGTAGCAGACTACAATAATAAAGATGCATCAGGGTGTAGTGAAGCTTTTGCAGAAGGTGCTAAGTTTTTAGATTCTGATGGTAATACAATGGTGTTATCTCAAGAAGTGTTTCAATCACTTATGGATAGTTTCGTAGAACTTTCCTGGAAAATATATTCAATTGTACCCTTAAAAATTCAAAATACAGATACAGAATCTGGAGTAACGGTATTTTCTAGAGAAAAGAGAGAGCTTGCTGATGGTACTGTCTGGGAAAAAGAACTTGTAGAATGGTTCTATTTTAACAAAGATGGAAAAATTTCAAGAGTAACACAATACGAAAGAAATTTGCCAAAAGAATAAGGACTACACTACATTATCACAAAACCCCAACCAATTTTGGTTGGGGTTTTTTTGTGTGCCTTCAACAATCAGAATATTAACATTTACTTATTGAACTGCAATGTAATTTTTCATTAAATTGCGCATCAAAAGCCTACTAATCTTATGAAAAAATTAGCATCCTTAGTATTATTTGTAATCAGTCTCTCGGGATTTTCACAAATCTTGAATCCTGTGAAATGGGAGTTTGGTTCACAAAAAATTTCAGAGACAGAATATGAACTTATTTTTTTCGCAAAGATGGATCACCATTGGGCACTTTACTCACAGTTTGTCGAAGAAGGTGGGCCGTTGCCAACTGTTTTTTCATTTGAATCCTCAGCTGATTTTGAATTAATTGAAGCCGTAACAGAAGCCGAAATAAACAAAGTTACTCAACATGACCCTGTTTTTGATATGGTCGTTTCAAAGTATTATGATACAGCCATTTTTAAGCAACGTATCAAGGTAAAATCATCCGAATTTAGTATCATTGGGAATATTGATTTTATGACCTGCGATGACACAAAATGCACCTATAAACCAGATAACCCATTTACATTTAAGTACGCTGCTGAAACCGGTATTGCGATTGTAGGAGGCACTCAAATCTCTGATTTGGAACTCACTGAAAATGCTGATCAACTTCTGTATGGAATGACGCCAGATTCATTTTCAAAAACCACAGTGGAGTGCAGTACTCAATCGAGTTCCTTATCTCAAGATATTAAATCGGCAAACAATTCATTATGGACAATTTTAGGATTAGGATTTTTGGGTGGATTACTAGCGCTGCTAACGCCTTGTGTATTTCCAATGATCCCATTGACGGTCAGTTTTTTCACCAAAAAAGATGGGAATACCAATGAAAAAGGAGGTGTATTTAAAGCCATTTTGTATGGGGTTTTTATTGTAGTGGTATATGTGGCACTAAGCATTCCCTTTCACCTTTTAGATTCAGTTAATCCCGACATCCTGAATGAAATCTCAACCAATGTTTGGCTGAATAGTATATTCTTTGTCATTTTTGTGTTTTTCGCTTTTTCTTTTTTTGGGTATTACGAACTCACCTTGCCATCCACTTGGACAAACTCGACCAGCAGAGGCGAAGGCTTTGGTGGCATATTAGGGGTCTTTTTTATGGCATTAACGTTATCTATTGTGTCCTTTTCTTGTACAGGACCTATTTTGGGGTCGTTGCTTGCAGGCTCACTTTCCGCAGATGGCGGCGCTTGGCAATTGACCGCTGGAATGGGTGGTTTTGGAATTGCACTTGGCTTACCGTTTGCGCTATTCGCACTATTTCCAAACATGCTAAAAGCGCTTCCAAAATCCGGAGGATGGCTCAACACCACAAAAGTAGTTTTAGGCTTCCTAGAACTGGCTTTAGCATTCAAATTTCTATCCAATGCCGATTTAGTGAAACATTGGGGTATATTAAAAATCGAAGTCTTTTTAGGCATTTGGATTTTGGTCTTTGCAGGGCTTACACTTTATATTTTTGGAAAACTCAAATTCCCGCATGATTCACCCGTAAAAAAACTATCCTTTTTTAGAGTCAGTTCTGGTGTCCTTGTTTTAGCTTTTGTACTCTACCTAGGCTCTGGTTTTAGAGTCAATACGCAAACGCAAACATTCAGGCCCCTTACGTTATTAAGTGGATTGGCGCCGCCAGTAGGTTACAGTTTCTTATATCCAAACGACTGCCCTAATAATTTTGACTGTTTCAAAGATTTAAAACAAGGGGTTGCTTATGCTCAAAAAGTAAACAAACCAATTTTACTTGATTTTACGGGATATGCTTGTGTTAACTGTCGTAAAATGGAAGAACATATTTGGCCAAAACCAGCGATTAAATCCTATTTCGAAAACGATTATGTATTGATTTCTCTATATGTTGACGATAAACAAGAACTACCAGAAGATCAAAAACTAACAGTAAAACGCCTTGGAGGTGGTGCTCGCGTCTTAGAAAATTATGGTCATAAATGGGCACATTTTCAAACCCAATTTTTCCAATCCAACTCACAACCCTATTATGTTTTAGTAAGTCCAGATGGTAAAACCGTTTTAAATGCTCCAGTTGGATACACACCAGATGAAGACGAGTACAAAGCTTTTTTGGAGTGTGGGTTAGAAGGGTTTAACGCCTTATAATTTAACAGATGACTATGCATGTAATCAATTATTTCATTAACTTTGAATGCATAAACCAACGCAACAATGTTAGATAGTTTTTTGAAATTTTTAGAATTAGGCCTTTACCATATTGTCAACTTTAAAAGTTATGACCACATCCTGTTTTTAGTAGTCCTGACTATCCCTTATCTTTTTAAAGATTGGAAACGTCTCCTTTTACTAGTGTCTTCATTTACACTTGGTCACACACTCAGCTTGTTATTGGGGGTTTATGATATCGTAAATCTAAATGTCAATGTAACAGAGTGGTTGATTCCTTTTACGATCATTGTTATGGCACTGTATAATATATTCACGTCTGGAAAATCATCTAAATATTCCAACCCAATAGTCCTTTTTAGCGTAGTATTATTTTTTGGATTTATTCATGGCTTAGGATTTGCAAACGCATTTGAGACGCTAGTGAGGCCCAATGAAAGCACGCTGTTATCGGTGCTGGAATTCGCTTTAGGCATAGAACTCGGACAATTTATAATTGTTTTTTGCGTCCTCTTTTTCGGATTTGTCGGACAGACTATTTTTAGATTTTCAGTCCGGGACTGGGTTATGGTGCTGTCGGCTGTAGTTATAGGACTAATGCTTCCTCTGATCGTGAATAGCCCGCTTTTTTCATAAACAAGTAGATGTAATTTAAAAAATCGAGCGCCTTATTCGTTTAAAATAAAATTAATCTTCCTCTTTATATGACCACGCAAAAGCAACTTAAATATGACAAAGCCTATCTTAGAATGGCTTCAGAATGGGGAAAATTATCCTATTGTGAGCGGAAACAAGTAGGAGCAATTATTGTTAAAGATCGTATGATTATTTCTGACGGTTATAATGGAACTCCCACAGGTTTCGAAAATTTTTGTGAAGATGAAGAAGGGTATACCAAATGGTATGTATTGCACGCAGAAGCAAATGCCATATTAAAAGTAGCATCGTCTACCCAGTCCTGTAGAGGTGCCACTCTGTACATTACATTATCCCCTTGTAAAAGTTGTAGTAAATTAATTCACCAAGCGGGAATTACCAGAGTGGTGTATAGTCAGGCCTATAAAGATCTTTCTGGGGTTGAATTTTTAGAAAAAGCAGGAATAAATGTCGAATTGATAACCCTGTAATTTGATGGCATCAAATCAAAAACACCTTCCATTTTTTGCTGGACTCCTTTTGGCAGTTGGAATTCTAATTGGTGTTAAATTTAATCCCAGCGCAGCAAATTCTTTCACCCACACGACGAATCTAAGCAAACAAAAAGTAAACCGCCTAATCGATTATTTAGAGTATGAGTATGTAGATCCAGTGGATACAGACAGTATTGTTGAAGGCTTTATTGATACGGTTTTACAAACCCTTGACCCGCATTCGTCATACATACCCAAACAAGACTTAGCCGCTGTAACTGAAAACATGAAAGGCGACTTTATTGGGATTGGAGTTCGGTTCTATAATTATAAAGATACCATAGCCGTCATTCGCCCAATTGAAGGCGGTCCAAGTTTCCGAGCTGGAATTTTGGCTGGCGATCGTATATTAATGGCAGATCAGGATACAATTCATGACCAAAATTGGACTTCAGATCAAGTCATTCAGCGCCTTAGAGGAAAAAAAAATTCTAAAGTACAGTTAACAGTCAAGCGTGCGGGGGTCGATAGCATCTTAGATTTTGAAATCATTCGTGCTGAGGTTCCGATCAAAAGTGTAGAAGCGTCTTATATGATCAGTCCAACACTTGGCTATATAAAAATAAATCGTTTTGCTGAAAGCACATACCTAGAGTTTGAAAAAGCACTTGATATTTTGAGAGATGAAGGCGCGTCTAATTTGGTGCTCGATTTAAGAGATAATCCTGGAGGGTTTTTACAAATCGCTGAACAAATTGCAGACGAATTTTTAGAAGCGGGGAAGCTCATCTTGTTTACAAAAAACAAAAGCAATACGATTGATGAAAGCTTTGCTACAGCAAAAGGACGTTTAGAAGCTGCTGAAGTTTATGTGTTACTCAACGAAAATTCTGCATCTGCGAGTGAAATTGTTGCAGGAGCACTACAAGACAACGATAGAGGGACCATTATTGGTCGCCGATCATTTGGTAAAGGCTTAGTGCAAAGAGAAATGGATTTAGGCGATGGGAGTGCAATTAGGCTCACAACTTCTCGATACTACACACCAACAGGCCGTTCTATACAACGGTCATACGCTAAGGGATCAGAAGCCTATTATGACGCCTACTATGAGCGGATGGAAGACCGCGCTGGAGACACATTGCCGTCAGATCGTGTAACTGATAGCCTAGTATTCACCACACCAAAAGGGAAAATTGTGTATGGTGGTGGCGGCATTATTCCAGATATTTATGTGCCCTACGACCCAAATTTCAACTCAGATGTTGTCGAGTTTTTAAAAATTTCAGGGCTAATGGATTTTTTTGTATTTGAGCACTTAGATCGTCAACGTATGGAGTATACTTCTTTTTCTGAACTAGAATTTTTGGAGGGTTTTGAAATTTCAGATTTAATTTATGAGCAATTTTCAATGTATTTTTTAGAAACGTCACAATTAGACAACAGGACGATTGAACCCTATAAAACGACCCTGAAAACTCTTTTAAAGAGTGCATTTGCCAAACAGCTTTTTGGAGATAATACTGCAGCAAAAGTTTTGAATACTACAGATCCAATGCTACAAAAAGCAAACAATTTAGAAGCGAATTTGAATTCAAATTAAGAGTTTTCTTTAACCCTACGATCGATCTTTTTAACCACTCGCAGTATCGTGAGAATTAAAATCGCACAACCGCCAGCCAAGGTTGTAAGAATTGCTGTATAACTTTCCTTTTCAAACGGTTCGTTAAAATCAATCTTAGTGGCATTAAACACCATAAACCCAAGAGCCAAAACCGATAATAAATAAGATAATAGTCGCATGCCTATAATAAGAATTTAATATTAGAAGTAAATAGTTTAACCGCAATAGCCAAGAGAACGACTCCAAATACTTTTCGAATAATATTTATACCATTTTGACCAATAAAGCGCTCGATTCGTGCTGAGGTTTTAAGGACAACATAAATCACAACAACATTAATGACCATGGCAATAATAATATTTTCAGTTTGAAATTCAGACTTTAAAGACAGCAGTGTTGTTAGGCTGCCAGGGCCTGCAATCAAAGGGAATGCTAATGGAAAAACAGAAGCATTCATACTTGTGCCTTCTTCTTGTTTGTATAATGTAATTCCTAGAATCATTTCTAAGGCAATAAAAAACAAAATAAATGCACCAGCGACTGCAAAAGAATGCACATCAATTCCGATGAGTTTCAAAATACTATCGCCCAAAAATAAAAATATAATCATAATAATTCCAGCAATAACAGAAGCTTTTTCACTTTGAATATGCCCCGCTTTCTTGCGTAAATCAATAATGATTGGAATGTTTCCTACAATGTCAATCACTGCGAACAGTACCATAAATGCGGTTAAAATCTCTTTAAAATCGAAAGTCATGATCACAAATTATTTTTACGCAAAGGTCGAATAAATATTGACAATCACAACTTTATTTTCAGTGATTATTTGGGTTTAAAATGTTCATAATTAACAGTATATTTGAGCCATGTTTCAAATAGGAAAAACCATTGTATCGGAAGATATTATCGAGAAAGATTTTTTATGTAATCTCAGCGCTTGTAAAGGTGCGTGTTGTGTGGATGGTGATGCAGGAGCCCCATTAGAAGTGAACGAAGCCACCATTTTAGAAACTATCTATCCGATTGTAAAGCCCTATCTCAGAAAAGAAAGTGTCGATGCAATTGAAGCACAGGGTACACATATAGTCACAGCAGACGGCGAACTTGAAACGCCTCTACTAGATGGCGCCGATTGTGTGTATGTTATTTATGATGATAAAAACACAGCCTTGTGCGCCATTGAGGAAGCTTACAACCAAGGTGAGGTCGATTGGAAAAAACCAGTATCTTGTCACTTGTATCCCGTACGTGTGAAACAGTATAGCGAGTTTTCTGCAGTCAATTATGACAATTGGGAAATTTGTGATGCCGCCTGTGAGCTGGGCAAAGAACTTCAGGTCCCTGTCTATAAGTTTATTAAAGAAGCATTGATTCGAAAATTTGGTGCTGATTGGTATGCTGAATTAGAACAAGTAGCTGCGAAACACAAATAAAAGCATACGAAGTAAGCGTATAAAATGTCGTTTTGAATCGCTGTAGCGTTTTCTTTTTTTAAAAATTACAATAAAACTTTTTTTAAAGGGATGTTAATGCTAGATTTTCTCCTAAGAGAGAGACGTGAATTAACTGGCTTTATTTCAGTCATTTATCGTTTATGCTTGAAATTTTTTTTGTAGGAAAAAAGCTACTCGTTGTTAAAAACTCATAGGCAATGTTTATAAAAATGACTTTCATTTACGGCTACAATTTTGAACCTTTGTTAACCGCTCAAACGCGTATTTTTTAGTTATAAAATTTTAATCATTTTTTTAGATGTCACAAGTAGAACCAATTTTACAAGAAAACAAAGATCGATTCGTTATTTTTCCAATCCAACACAACGATATTTGGGAATGGTACAAAAAATCTGAAGCGAGTTTTTGGACCGCTGAAGAAATTGATCTACACCAAGATTTAACGGACTGGACAACTAAACTAAATGATGATGAGCGTTATTTCATCAAGCATATCCTAGCGTTTTTTGCCGCTAGTGATGGTATTGTGAATGAAAATTTAGCTGAAAACTTTGTGAACGAAGTTCAATATAGCGAAGCAAAGTTTTTCTATGGATTCCAAATCATGATGGAAAACATTCACAGTGAAACCTATTCTCTTTTAATCGATACTTATGTAAAAGATGAAGTAGAAAAAGATAAATTATTCAATGCCATAGAGAATTTTCCAGCAATTAAGAAAAAAGCAGATTGGGCACTTAAATGGATTGAATCTCCAAGTTTTGCAGAGCGCTTAATTGCATTTGCAGCAGTTGAAGGAATTTTCTTTTCAGGTGCATTTTGTTCTATTTTCTGGTTAAAGAAACGAGGCTTAATGCCAGGATTGACTTTCTCAAACGAGTTGATATCTAGAGATGAAGGCGTACATGCAGACTTTGCTGTTCACCTTCACAACAAACACCTCATAAACAAAGTTCCCAAAGCGCGAATTAGAGAAATTCTATTGGATGCTTTGAATATTGAAAGAGAGTTTATTACGGAATCTCTACCAGCAAGTTTGATTGGTATGAATTCAAAATTGATGTCGCAGTACTTAGAGTTTGTAACCGATCGCTTATTACAAGAATTGGATTGCGAAAAAGAATACAACACATCAAATCCATTTGACTTTATGGACATGATATCCCTTCAAGGAAAAACCAATTTCTTTGAAAAAAGAGTGTCCGAATATCAAAAGGCTGGTGTCCTTAACAAAGAAGAAGAGGATACCAACAAATATAGTTTCGATTCTGAATTCTAGTCCAAAAACTAGACTAAGAACTTAAAGCGATTATAAGTCGTTTTTCATAAATTAATTTTTTGGATCCCAAACTGGATCCAAACACAATATAACTAAGTATTTGAGACACTCAAATACTACTAGGCTAACCAACTAACCGCTTTTTTGAAGGCCTCAAAAAAGCAAAAAAAAGACTAAATAAAATGTATGTACTAAAAAGAGACGGCAGAAAGGAAGAAATCATGTTTGATAAAATCACAGCAAGAGTTAGAAAACTTTGCTATGGTTTGAATAAATTGGTTGACCCCTTGAAGGTTGCGATGCGTGTAATAGAAGGGTTATACGATGGCGTTACGACTAGCGAATTAGATAATCTTGCCGCAGAGGTAGCTGCAACAATGACCACTGCTCATCCCGATTATGCGCGACTTGCAGCACGAATCTCAGTCTCAAATTTGCACAAAAACACTAAAAAGACCTTTAGTGAAGTTATGCATGACTTATATACATATGTAAACCCAAGAACTGGAAAAGACGCCCCGTTGTTGTCTGAAGAAGTTTACAATGTCGTCATTGAAAACAAAGAAAAATTAGACTCTACTATCATTTATAATAGAGATTTTAGTTATGATTATTTTGGGTTCAAAACCCTAGAGCGTTCCTACCTTTTAAAACTAAATGGCATCATTGCGGAGCGCCCTCAACACATGTTGATGCGTGTGGCTATTGGGATCCATTTAAACGACCTTGACGCTGCAATTGAGACTTACGAGCTCATGTCCAAAAAGTATTTTACACATGCAACGCCCACATTATTTAATGCGGGAACTCCAAAACCACAAATGTCGTCTTGTTTTTTATTGACAGCCAAAGATGACAGTATTGATGGGATTTATGACACCTTAAAACAAACGGCTAAAATTTCACAGTCCGCAGGTGGTATTGGTTTAGCAATGCACAACATTAGAGCAACCGGAAGTTATATTGCTGGAACCAACGGAACAAGTAACGGGATCGTTCCAATGCTACGCGTTTTTAATGATACAGCACGCTATGTAGATCAAGGCGGTGGAAAGCGTAAAGGCAGTTTTGCTATTTATTTAGAACCTTGGCATGCTGATATTTTTGATTTTCTTGACTTAAAGAAAAATCATGGAAAAGAAGAAATGCGAGCACGTGATTTGTTTTATGCGATGTGGATTCCAGATTTGTTTATGAAACGCGTTCAGGAAGACTCAGACTGGACACTAATGTGCCCTAACGAGTGTCCTGGGTTGCCAGACACACATAGTGAGGAGTTTGAAGCTCTTTACCTAGATTACGAACAAAAAGGGAAAGGCCGAAAAACCATCAAAGCAAGAGAACTTTGGGAGAAAATAACGGAATCTCAAATTGAGACCGGAACGCCATATATGCTCTATAAAGATGCGGCCAACAGTAAATCAAACCAGCAAAATTTAGGGACAATTCGTTCGTCTAATTTATGTACAGAAATTATCGAGTACACCTCACCTGACGAAGTTGCTGTTTGTAACCTGGCTTCTATTGCGCTTCCAATGTTTATTAAAGATGGCAAATTTGATCACCAAGAATTATACACAATCACCAAACGTGTTACACGCAACTTAAATAAAGTTATCGACCGTAATTACTATCCAGTAATTGAGGCTGAAAACTCAAACATGCGTCACCGTCCAATTGGAATCGGTGTTCAGGGATTGGCAGATACATTTATAAAACTTAGAATGCCATTCACTAGTGACGAAGCCAAACAATTGAACCAAGATATTTTTGAAACAATTTATTTTGCTGCAGTCACAGCCTCTATGGAAGTTGCCAAAGAAGAAGGCCCTTACGAAACCTATGCGGGCTCTCCAATTAGTGAAGGAAAATTCCAACATAATTTATGGGACCAAAACGAAGCTGATTTTAGTGGTCTTTGGGATTGGGAGAAACTGCGTGAGGAGGTTCTAGAAAACGGTGTGCGTAACTCGCTTCTTGTGGCACCAATGCCAACAGCAAGTACATCTCAAATTCTCGGAAACAACGAGTGTTTTGAGCCGTATACTTCAAACATCTATACCCGTCGTGTATTGTCTGGAGAATTTATTGTAGTCAACAAGCATCTTTTAGAAGACTTAGTAGAGCTTGGACTTTGGAACGAAGGTTTGAAGCAAGAGATTATGCGTGCCAACGGTTCAATTCAACATGTAGATATAATTCCTCAAGACATCAAAGACTTGTACAAGACGGTTTGGGAATTGAGTATGAAAGATATTATAGATATGTCTCGTCAACGAGGTTATTTTATAGATCAATCACAATCCTTAAATTTATTTATGGAAGGAGCGACTATGGCGAAACTCACTTCAATGCATTTTTATGCTTGGAAAAGTGGTTTAAAAACAGGGATGTATTATCTAAGAACAAAAAGTGCTGTAGATGCCATTAAGTTTACTTTAGACAATAAAAAAACCCAAGCGCCACAACCACAAACCGTTGAGGCCGCAGCAGTTGTGGAAACTCCAGTAGTGGAAACCGCAGTTTTGGAAAAACAACAAGAAAAAGCAGCTAATACCGCCGCTAAGTTTTCTAAAGAGTCAGCTGTTGAAGTGGAGCCGATGTCTGCAGAGGAAATGAAAGCCTTGATAGAACAAGCCAAAGAAGCAGAAGGCGATGATTGCCTGATGTGTGGGTCGTAATTTATTTCTTTTTATATAAAGCAAAAGCCTCCTAATACATTAGGAGGCTTTTTTTATGCCGTAGTGTGAATGCTTAATTAATCAATATCCTCATTGAGTTTTGCAGGTTTTATGCTGCTATCATATTCGGTATGGTATTCTTCCAACAATCCAGTTGTCGCATTCAACAAATCTTTGGTTTCTAATAATAAACTAAAGTAAAGTGTTGTGTTTTTTGGACTTGATTCTTCTGTCCGTGTTCGTTTTACTTGTGCATCAATATTAGATTTTAGAATCGCATAAATTGCATTTTTCTGTTCAATAATTTCACCTATTTTTTCAAAAGACTGTGATTTGTAAACCGCAATTGCATCAGAAAATAATTGTTGGATGGCATCATTGATTTGACTCAGTTCCTTAATTTGATTGAACTTTAGTTTTTTGTGATTATTATGAACGTGCTTATGACTTACTTTAGTAATATAAGTCAGAGATTGTGTCATGTCTTGAAGGTAGCCTAAAATTAGAATATAAAAATTACTGGCACCAACACTAGATTCATCTAGGTTTTTGATAAAGTAAAAGATATTATCTCTCAATTCATCAACTTCATCAGAGAGTTTAATAATCTGCTTTTTATTCTTTTTAAGCGTATCCAATTTTTGTTGTGATAGCCCAGTAAATGCGCCTGCATAGATTTTTTCTCCACGCTTCAGTACGTTTGCAATATTGGCAGCACTTTCGCTAATCACTCCTTGAACAGAACTACTTTCTGTTTTTTTCAATCGGTCATCAGAGGCGATTTCTTGAGTCTTTTTTCTATGAACAATTGAGCTTCTTATGAGTAAAGCGATTGCCGTTAAAAGAAGTATTGGGAACATCACTTCTAGGTTCAAATTAAGTAAGTAAGCTACCAATGCAGCAGCACTAAAGGCGCTAAAGGCCGTAAAGAACCATCCACCAATAACATTCAGTACTCCAGCAACTCGATATACAGCACTTTCTGCTCCCCAAGCTCTGTCTGCCAAAGATGTTCCCATAGCTACCATAAACGTCACATAGGTGGTTGATAGTGGTAATTTATAAGACGTAGCTATAGAGATTAAGACTGCTGCCACCATTAGGTTTACTGCTGCTCTGACTAAATCGAAAGCAGGCAATTCATGCACCTTATTTTTAGTCAATTTAATGACTGGTTGTTCAAATTGCTGCTCAATTTTTTCTTGCCAAGATGTTGGTAAAATAAAAGCCGATACTTTTGAAGCCCCCATTGCAATTCTTACAAATCCACGCGATAATGTATTGGGCTGAAACCGTTCTTTGGTTTCTCCTTGACTTGATAGATCTAAGGATGTTTTGACAACATCTTTGGCTTTAGTCGAAAACCATAGTGTAACAACCATGATCATACCAGCGCCAAATAACAACCAGTTGTTAGTTGGGACTTTAGAGGCTAAAACATCCATTGGAAATTCTGTTGCAGAAAGCCCTGAAGCAGACCATTCTAAGAATGCATTATAAGCTGCCACAGGAACACCAATAAAATTAACAAGGTCATTTCCTGCAAATGCTAATGCTAATGCAAATGTTCCAACAACAATAATGAGTTTATAAATATTTGTTTTTGCAAACACAATCAATAAATAAGACAGTAAAGACCAAAATACTGAACTGATCAATACAATGGTGAGCACTTGTGTTTCCAAGAAATCTTTCATGGTGCCACCGCCAATAATATCAAACGATTGTTTAGCGTAAGACGTTCCTTTAAGGCCTTTCATAAATATAAAATAGGTGATTGCCGTTAATGCAATACCACTAAAAAGAGCACCTACCCAATTTGCTTTTCTTTCAAAGTTATAGGATAATAACACTCGAGACACCCATTGTACGAGCGCTCCAATGGAGAAAGCAACTACCACCGATAGAAGAATCCCAAATATAATTTGAGAGGCTTTTGAAGTGTTTATGTAGTTAATAACATCACTAAAATCTCCGCCACTAGCACCAATTTTGATTAAAGCCATTGCAACCGCAGCACCTAATAATTCAAATACAATTGAAACGGTTGTTGAGGTTGGCATCCCTAATGAGTTAAAGAAATCCAGGAGTAGAATATCCGTTATCATAACCGCCATGAAAATAATCATGATCTCATTGAACATGAATTCACCAGGATTAAAAATTCCTTTTCGGGCAACTTCCATCATCCCACTCGAAAAAATTGCTCCAACGGCAACTCCAATACTGGCAACAATCATAATCGTTCTGAACGAAATCGCTTTGGATCCGATTGCTGAGTTTAGAAAATTTACAGCATCATTACTAATCCCTACGACCAAATCTGCAATGGCCAAGAAGGCTAAAGCAATTATCATATATAAATAAATATTCTCCATAATTTAGTTGATTTAATTAAGCAAATCTCTTAAGACTTTCGGTTTCTTAGGTTAATTTAATGTTATGTTTTAAAAATGAATGTCAAATCCTAGTCTAAAAGTGATGTTGTCTTTTTCACCATCTAATTCGGTGTAGCTTAGATCACTTTGAACCTTTAGTTTATGGCCTACAAGAAATCTGTTGAGGCCTAATGTATATTGTTTAGTCGGTAGAGCTGTTGTTAGTGTTTCATAGTCTAGAGTCGTAAAACGCCCAGCGATTTCGTAGTTATTCTTAAATAAATATCCTAGTTGTAAGTTCAATGCATTTCCTGTCAATACAACATCTCCCGTAGGAGTTACGCCATCAGCTTCTGTTGCGATGATTGAGTCAGCCGTACGTTTTGCATATTCTCCCATAAAAGAAAGACCATTGTGTTTATACATTGCATCAATAAATATTGTGGTTTGGTTGGTTTCAAAAATAGTACCATCGGTTCTAATCATATAATCGCCTGCAAAACCGCGTTCTCGCACAGCATTTTCATTAAAGTTATAGGTAACTCCAACCATTAGTTTTGAAGAATCTTCTCTTTTAAGATCGGATTGGCTGTAATCACCTTTGGATTTAAAAACTCCAAAAGGTAAAAATTCCAGACGAGCTGTGTACTGTAATCCACCTTCATTGCCTTCGGTTACGTTTCGACCTTCACCTTGTGATATGGCGAATTTCTCACGCATTAAAAACGTACCACCTAAGTTTGATTTATGACGAATTTGGATTCCTAAATCGCGATCAATGTTGAAGCGACTATTTAATAACGACCGGTCGATTAACTGCAAATTTGCGGAAGACACAACACGTTCAACATTTCCAGGCAGTTTTGTTTGTCCAGCCCAAAGCGCCCAGTTTTTTGAAAACTCCCACATAATTACGGCGTCCAAAATATAACGAGGCGTATTTCTATTAAACTCATTTGCGCCAGAAATATCTCTATTAGATAATCCAAGTTCTAGTTTATATTTTAATTTTGGACTGTAAGCAAATCCGTCAAACTTTAAACGTGAACGGCGTACAATAAAATTATGTTCTGGACTTATATATTGGTTTCCGTCATGATCCCATGAAGACATAGAACGCACTTGAAATCGTGGTGCAAATTTTACACTAAATGTGCTGTCTTTTGCAACGAAGTTGAGGAGTCCTTTTCCAAATGATGTGTCGCTGATCTCTTGAGATTGTACTGAAGTGATTGCAAAAAATGTTAATGCAATAGATAAAATTCTTAATTTCATTATAAATAATATTAGTTTTTGTCGGGTACAAATAACACAAACTAATGTTATCTTAATGTTTCCTCAAGATTAAGATTAAATAAAAAAAAAGCTGCCTGGCCAAGGGCAGCTCATCAGAAATCATCATTTTTGTAGTCGACAAAAACTAATATGTAATAATGATACTAATTAAGTGTCTAAGACGTTACAAAGGTTGTAATTAAAGTCCTTTCTTGCGTAAGGAGAACGTTAAGTAATTATTAAACTAAGGGAACTCTGATTTTTTTCAATAGTCCTTTTAACCAAAATTAATCCGCGATTTAAGAGTAATGACTACAGATTCATAAAAATTTTGGCCCTATGGCTTTTATTCAATTTCAATACTTCAATAGTTTAGTTTTAAGAACTTATAGATCCCAAATCAGCCTATTAATAGCACTTCTATTACTGGAAATTCAAAATTCCAATGTTAATTTATTGTAAACTAAACGTTTATTTAATGTGAATTTTATGTACTTTTACACTATAACAAGGAACGCAATACGCACGATTATGAAAAAAAATATATTTATCGTACTAGTTTTTATTGGAACAGCAGTTTATGCTCAAACTTCAATACATCCAAAATTTGAGGTTGAAGCCAATGTAATTTCAGCGACCTATTTTCATGATAATGGAGCAATTCAACAGCAGGGTACTTTTAATAAAAAAGGAAAGCTAGATGGATTGTGGACAAGCTATACTGACAAAGGCGTAAAATTATCTCAAGGAAATTATGATAAAGGAATCAAAACAGGGAAATGGTTTTTCTGGACTGAAGACTCCTTAAAGGAAGTGGATTACGTTGACTCTAGAATCACAGCTGTTAATGAATGGAACAGTAAATCTGAACTAGCCACGACACTTAATTAATATATTTAAGCACAAGATATTTTAACAAAAAAGCTCCCAGTGGGAGCTTTTTTGTTAATGAACGTATTGGCACAGAATTACTCTGACCATCCGCTAGCCCAATTTGGAACATCTGCACCATTTCCTGCGCCTGTGGCTCCGGAGTTTAATCCGTCATAGTCATAGCCACCCCAATTCCAGCTTGAAGGTGTGTTTACATAATTAAAATTAGTAATCACTAAGTCCCCGTTCGCAAGTCTTGTATTAGCTGCAGCATCCGTACTTTTTATTTTCATCCCTAAAGAAATACCATCAACATATATGTTCGTATATGTAATATTTCCGCCACCTTCTTTGAAATAAATTGCACCCTCTGAGTTTCCTAAGCCATCCACAACCATAGTCACGTTTGAAATTGTAGCTGAAGTCACAGGAGTCGCATCGCCATTATCGCCATTGTTTGACCCTTCTATTCCGGCTTTTGTAATGCCTTTGATATATGCACCCTCAATAGAGCCCACAAAACCATCTGCAAAATCAATAGAATCATCTCCAGAATTAATAGAGACTAGATTTTTAGCATTTACAGCACCTCCAAAAAACTCAATACCATCATCTCCACCATTAACAGAAGACACATTAGAAAATACTGTTCCAGATCCTACACCAAATAAGGTTACGCCGTTAAATTCTTTTTCATTGGTAAATGTAGCTCCTGTATATTCAACTCTCAAATAAGTTACAACCCCAGAATTATCTGTATTATCAGCACCGCCATAGGTTAAATCTCCAACTTCGGAAGTTACATTTGTTCCTGCATTTGTAATGCCATATCCAGCAATTGCCAATCCACCCCACGATCCTGCTTCTTGTGTTTCAGAGGTCATTACCACTGGCGCGGCGGCTGTGCCATTGATGTATATTTTTGCTCCACGCTCCACGCCTATATAAGCAGATGTTGAGGTTCCTGCAGCGGCCGTAATAGTCGTCCCTGCTGGAATCGTTAATACAGCACCTTCCTTAACGATTAGTGCACCAGTAAGAATATACTTCTCAGACGCATTTAATGAAACGCTTCCACTATTTATATTGCCTTGTAAATCGCCTGCATTTACTTGAAAACCAGCAATGGGATTTTCTGTAGTAGATTCTTCGATACTACAATTAAACGCTAATAACGCTGTGAAAATGGAGAAACTTAAATTTAATGTTTTCATTTTATTTTATGTTTTGATTTGTACAAATATCTAATGTTAATTGGGGTTGGGTTTTAACTAAAAGTTACGAGTTGATTAGATTTACTGAAATTAATTGTAAACTAAATGTTAGCAACTTACTTGAATTTAAAATCGATATCCTACTGATAAACTGATGTTAATGCCTCTCTTAAATTCACTTAAGGTCACTTCACTAATTCCTAGAGTTTCATACACTTCTTGAACCCTTTTAATAGAAGGGTTTAGCAGGTTTTTTGCAGACAATGAAATGTTGAGCTTGTTAAGTTTACTTTTAACTATTAAATCTAAAGTGTTAAAGCTTTTGTCGATGACATTCCCTTTTTTTAGAGTTCCAATAGTATTTAATTGATCTGAAAAATAATTGTAAGCTACAGTTGCTTGTAAAGAATGATCGTTATCAAATGCTTTAAAATAAGTAACGTCTGTATTTACCAACACTTCTGATGCCCCAGTGAGTTGACTGGAATCAAAAGTAAAGCTGGCACTATATTCGGTTTCAGAATTTACTTTATCAGCATTTAAATCTTGAGTCGTTTGAATTAGCGATACGTTTAACCCTCCTGAAAGTTTATGTTCAAATTCAGCGTCGTTTCCATTAAAATTATAAAGCTCTTTTTTCAACTCTACCTCCACACCAAAAACCTCTGCACTATCTCCTGAATTGATATAGGAGATGTCATTTGAAGTTGAATTAATAAAAATAGAGTTGATCGGATTTTGTATCAGCTTACCAAAAATAGTTGCCGAAATCAGTTCGCCTTTTGAAGGGAAATATTCCCATTTCAAATCCGCATTCCAGTTGGTGGATTCGTAAATATCTTTATTCCCTCTGTAAACCTGTGTAACCTCTTCATAAAGCATATCTACACGTTCCTTAAATTGGGGGAGTGTATAGGTTTTACTGGCACCAAATTTCAAATTCATATTTTCTTTAAGCACATATTTTGTCGAAAGAGATGGGAGTAATTTTTCTTGTACAAGACCAATCCTTTGTTTGTTAGAAGACTGTAATGTTAAGTAATCAATTTCCACTCCAATCATTTCGGCTCTTACGCCAGCAACCACAGAAAATTTAGAAGAAAAATTCCATAAACCGTTCACATATCCAGCATTAATATATTGTCCACCACTATACGTTTGAGTTTTCAAAGTATTGACTCTGTACAGCGTGTTTAGATTCGAAGCGTTAAAAAAGGCGTCAAAATTTGTGACGTCAACATTATAAAGCCCCCCTTGGTTGATAAGCCTAAAATCATATTGTTGAGATGCAAAATCGATCATTTTAAAACGGCCGCTGTACCCAAAAGTAAGTGTGCCTTTTAAGTCATCTTCACTGTCATTAAACTTAATATTATTTGAAATATTAACAGAAAATTCTTCCTCTTTTAGATCCTGAAAAAAGCGGTGATTATAAATTGGACTTCCTGAAATTAAAACAAAATCAGTTGTGCGGTCTGCTCTAAAATCAGCACCAGCAGTGTTTTGCATACGGTCTGGAATAGTGTTGTTTAAGCCATTATGTCCAATAATCCAGTTGATTGTATTGGTGTCAGAAATGGCGTGCGTTCCACTCAATTGATTGATCAGTAATTTAGTTTCAGCAAACGTATTTCTTTGGATAAACCCAACACCGTTTTCGTTGGCAGTAGCATCATTATCAAACTCAATATCAAACCCATTATATTCATCATGATTTTGATCAGAGCTGTTTAAAAACAAGCTTGTAAAGGTTAATTTGTGGTTGCTATTCATGCGATAATTCAGCACCCCCATTGCGGTAGTGTTTGTTGTATAGCTATAACTATCTTTATTAAAATCCTGTCGTGTATACCCGTCCGCTCCAATTTTTCCACGGTTTAGACCAGAATTAAAAGTGCTCGAGTTGTCAAACCCAGCGGTAAAAAAGGCATTCAATCGCCCTTCTTCCCCTAACTCAAACGATCTGCCGCCATTTACACTTAAACCGCCATTATATTTTAAATCAGATGTTTTTCTATTCCAATTTGATCCCCAGTTACTAGTAGTGGTGGGGCTGGATGGTGGATTAGCAGAATGAAATCCACTCCTACTTGGCCCATCTTGCAAATAAAAATCATTCGTTTCTAATGCATTTGTATTGCCGCCGAAACTAAAATTCACAGCCAAGTAAGGTTGTCCAGTAAAGTTTTTAGAATCTATGTTGATGTTTGCACCACCAAAATCGCCATAATTTTGTGCGTTAAAGGTTTTGCTAATACCAATATTTTCTACAATTTCTGTTGAGAATATAGATAAATCAATATTTTTTTGAGCTGCGTTATTAGACGCTAATGGAAGCCTATTTAATGTTGAAATATTATAACGATCGCCTAGACCTCTTACAAACACATTTCCAGATCCTGATTGTTTTGAAACCCCCGCGATTTTAGTGACTGCTCCAGCAATATCTCCAACGCCTTTTTTACTAAGTTCTTGTGCCCCGATAGCCGTTTCCATCAAGACCGCTTTTTTTTGTTGAAGTAGCAAAGCACTTTCTGTTTCACGTTTTTTTGTAGTCTTAATAACAATTTCTTCTAAAACAGCACTATTGGCCTCTAATACAATGTTAATCTCATTAGTTTTACCAGCTATAATAAGCGTTTCAATCGCGATGGTTTTATAGCCTACAAAACTGAACAAAACAACATGATTTCCAGTTTCTAGTCCATCAATATTATAGTTCCCGTCAAAATCCGAAGTAGTGCCTTTTGTAGTCCCCTGAATTAAAACATTTGCAAAAGCCAATGGCTCATTATTGAATTCTTTGTCTGTCAATTTTCCAGAGATACCACCCGTGTTTTGAGCGTTAACAACTCCTGAAACAAGTAAAATACAGATTAATAAAAAATGGTTCATCGATTAATTTAATTTTGTTTGATTATTACGTTGCAAATTTAGCCTGAACCCCCAGTTTTTGAAGTTACCCTACATTTATTTAAAGATTAATAGAACGTTATTTTAATTCATATAAACAGTGGTTTAAGCAACAATTAATTAACATTGAAATTACTATCTTGCAGTATAATACCAGATACTATGAATTGGGAACAATTACTTTCTTTAAAGCGCCAAGGAGACACCAACAAACGGCTAAGAAACGAACAAGACGAAACGCGACTAGGCTTTGATGTCGATTATGATCGTATTATTTTCTCCCCAGAGTTTAGAAGTCTCCAAGATAAAACCCAAGTGGTGCCGTTATCATCGACAGACTTTGTGCATACACGACTCACACATAGTCTGGAAGTCAGTGTTGTCGCACGCTCATTAGGTCGAAAAGCAGGCGTTAAAATTTTAGAGAAACACCCCTATTTAGCGGAAATACATGGCTATAAACCCAATGATTTTGGAGCCATTGTTGCAGCCGCAGCACTCGCTCATGATATTGGAAACCCGCCCTTTGGCCACTCTGGTGAAAAAGCGATAGGTCATTATTTTAAAAATGGTCCAGGCCAAAAATTTAAAGCCCAACTTAGTCCTACAGAATATCAGGATTTGTGTGATTTTGAAGGCAATGCAAACGGATTTAAAGTTTTAACTCAAAATAAACAAGGAGGGAAAGGCGGACTCAGACTGAGTTATGCCACTTTAGGCGCCTTTACAAAATACCCAAAAGAATCACTTCCTGTGAAGCCCAACACTCATATAGCGTCTAAGAAATACGGCTTTTTCCAAACGGAAAAAACAAACTTTTTGGATGTTGCATCAGAACTTGGACTCAATTCACTCAGCACAAAACACACACAGTTTTCAAGACACCCTTTGGCCTTTTTAGTAGAAGCAGCAGACGACATCTGTTATACCATCATTGATTTTGAGGACGGTATTAACCTCGGACTGATTGATGAAGATTACGCTCTTGAATATTTAATTAACTTAGTGAGAGCTACGATCAATACCAAAAAGTACAGCGCTTTGCCCTCCACAAAAGAACGCGTAAGCTATTTAAGAGCGCTAGCCATTAGCACCTTGATTGAGGATGCCGTAAACGTATTTATGACGCATGAAAAAGAAATTCTTGAGGGGAAGTTTCAGGTTTCCATACTTGACAAGAGTAAATACCAAGCACAAATTAATGACATTATAAAGCTCAGTATTGAAAAAATATACAACTCTGAAGATGTTATAGATAAAGAAATTTCTGGGTTTGAAATTCTAAACCAACTCCTAGACCGCTTTATTTTGGCGGTTAATAATAACTATGAAAATGTGCCCTCAGCCTATGATAAATTATTATTAAAACTTATTCCTAGCGAAGTAGATGTCCTTAATAAAAACCTTTACACAAGACTGCTAAATGTGTGTTATTTTATATCCTTATTCTCCGACACCAAAGCAGTGCAAACCTATAAGAAAATAAAAGGACTGGGGTTTTAAAGTCAGAGTAACTTTTAGTTATAAAGAGAAACCTTATATTTGAAAGGAACATCAAATCCAGTTTATTATGAGAAAGAACTACATTTTATCAATTGTTTTTATTTTGGGAGTATCTTTTTTTTACTATTACAGTCAAAATCCAACCAGCGAGACAACTCCTCAAAGCGCTGTGTTGGAACTCAAAACTTCAGCACCCTTAAAATCTAAAAAGAAAACTGAAAGTGAAAGGCAAATGTTTGCACAAGAACGTTTGTTGTATGAACTCAACATGCAGAAAAACCCGCTCACAGGCACGGTTCCGATGGAGGAAAAACAACAAGAGCTGGAAAACACACTTTTAATAAAACAAGAAGCGCAACAGCGTCGGAGAATAGCTCCTAATACATATACTTCCAGAGGACCTTCAAATTTAGGTGGGAGAACAAGAGCATTAGCTGTTGATTTATCAGATAATACAGGAAAAACCATGCTCTCTGGAGGCGTTAGTAGTGGATTGTTTAGAACTACTGATGGTGGAGCCAGCTGGACTAAAGTCTCTGCTAATGATGAGATCCATAATGTCAATGCCTTTTTTCAAGATCCAAGAGTTGGGCATCAAAATAAGTGGTACTATGCTACTGGGGAGTGGAGAGGGAACTCTGCAGGCTTAGGGTCTGCTTACCGTGGGCGAGGCGTTTGGCAATCTACTAATAGTGGGCTTACATGGACACAAATACCAGGGACTAACTCTGTTTTTGAAAATTATGATAGTGATTTTGATTACATCAGTGCTTTAGAAGTTAATCCAATAACTGGTCATTTGTTTATTGCCACTAATGCTATAAATAAAAATATTTATCGATACGATGGCACTAGTTTTACTAAAGAATTTAATATTAACGGTTCAGGCTGGACTGATGTCGTTATTGCTACCAACGGTAGAGTTTTTGCGAGTTTAGAAGGTTCTGGTGTATGGACGTCGCCAACAGGAAATGGGTCTTGGACGCTGATTGCAGAAAACGGCACGCCAACCGATTGGGCTTCTACTGGAAGAATAGTATTAGGAGAAGCCCCTTCAAATACCGATGTTATTTATGCGCTTTATGTCAATGGAGACTCAGGAAATATTGAAGCCGATTTATGGAAATATGATTTAAGTACAGATACATGGACGGATTATTCCTCTAAGTTACCAGACGAACCAAATGGAGATTTAGCAGGGAATGACCCTTTTGCTGTGCAAGGCGGCTATGATTTAGTTGTGTCGGTAAAACCAGACAATGAAAATTTCGTGCTTATTGGAGGGACAAATGTTTATAGAATAGAAGATATCACTACCGATGCAACCTTTACAAGAATCGGGGGCTATGTCAGCAACACATCATATGCTCCTTACAGCGTTGGAGGTGTTGAGCACCATTCCGATATTCACGTGTTAGAGTTTGACCCTTTTGATGCAAATACACTTTTTAGTGGAACTGATGGTGGCGTTCATAAAACGCTAGACATTACAGCTGCGAATATTGCATGGGCAAGTTTAAATAATAATTATATAACCTATCAGTTTTACCATGTTGCGTTAGACCCAACAATCGGCTCTAATTTTGTTTTTGGAGGAACTCAAGATAATGGAACCAAATATGGAGGAACTGATATTGGTTTGCCAGAAAATACATCAATGAATCATTGGTGGGGTGGTGATGGCGTTGCGGTTGGCATAGGGACAATTAGTTCGAGACTACAGCTGTATTTTGGATCTCAGAACGGAAATATACACGCATACGATGATGATTACAGAGCCGATATTAAACCAACGGGTTCACCAACGGGCGATGACGCTCTATTTATTACGTATTTTTATTTAGACCCGGACAATAATGACTATTTATACTATGCAGGAAAACCCACGCTCTACAAAACAGCGACTGCAACGACAGTTCAACCTGATAATGAGAGAAATACGAATGAAGATGGCTCACCAATCAATCCCGTTGTACCTTGGGACAATGCTGGTACTTTAAGCACCAATGAAAACTTAAGAACCTTTGCAACCACAAGAGGGGCTTATGATGCTGCTAGCAGCTATATGTTAATCGGAGGCGAGAGCGGAGGAATTTTTAGGTTTGATGACCCTGTCAATACAGCCAATCTAAATGCAGCTGTAAACATTACTCCAGCAGCAGCTAACAAATCTAAAGGCGCGGTGGTAAGTGGCTTAGCAATTCACCCTACCAATAAAGACATCGTATTGGCGGTGTATGCAAACTATGGAATCAATAGTATTTTTCTAACCACTAATGCCACGGCAGCAAATCCAGATTGGACACTGGTAGAACAAAACTTATCGGCACACTCCATTCGATCTGCAGCAGTCACCACCGTAGGGGATGAAATCATATACTTTGTAGGAACCGCAAGAGGGCTCTATAGTAATTCAGATCCTGAGAACGATGATTGGGATATAGAAGGTCCAGACACCATTGGATTGGCTGTCGTAAGCAGCCTTGTATACAGACCTTCAGATAATAAATTATTAATTGGAACCCATGGAAATGGAATGTTTGAAACCACTGTTCAAGGCACCTTAGCAACAAATGACTTTAGTAAAACAACAGACGTATTTTTATACCCAAACCCAACACAGGATATGTTAAACTTTAGAAGTACAACATTAGACTTTAGTGCGACGGTTACCTATGAAATTTATAATCTGACAGGAAAAAGAATTTTAAACGGCACCCTAAACAACCAAAAAGTCGATGTACGTACATTAAATGCAGGTGTCTATTTTGTAAACTTGAGTGTTGGAAATACAACTCAAACCTTAAAATTCATTAAAAACTAAATAACGATTTAAAAAGATGGTTGTTCTAAGAGCTGTTTTTTTTATTTTGATACTGGGTTGTGCGAGCAAGTTCAACCCAGAATCAAATACCTTCATAAACAGCACTGAATCGTATTATACCCTATGGAATTCACCTATTAGAGGTGGCGGTTCTGGGTATTCTGTTTATATAGTTCTAGACAAAAATCTAGATTTAAACACCAAACATATTGAAATTCAAGGGATTTATTTTAAAGACAAGTATTGCACTTTAAAATATCAAAAGCAGCATTTATATCAGGGGTTTATTAAAAATAAAGCCACCAACACCACCACCCTTCAAATGGAGGGCGCTTTAAAACCACAACCGGAGAAAGAAGTCGTGACCGAGGACATCCCTTTCAAGTTGACAGGGCAAGAAGCGGTTATCGTTTATAAACTAAAAAATGTTTTGAAACACGTTAAAATAGAACTTCGTAAAAAACAAACCTTAGAGGTGCCAATGTAAACGTAATGTGGTTAATACTATAGGGAGGTCTTTATGGCATCCCTTTTTTTTGGATTAAATCGGACATGAATTGCTTCAGGTTTTGGCTGTCAAGTTTCAGTGTTTCAATGAGTGTATCAACAGCCCCCTGTTCAATAAATGCATCAGGAATTCCTTTTACTATCACATCATTTTTGTAGTGATGAGCCGCTGCGAATTCTAAAATAGCACTTCCAAAACCGCCGCTGATCACACCATCTTCAATAGTGATGAGCTTAGAATAGGTTTTAAAAACAGTATGCAATAAAGGTTCATCCAAAGGCTTTACAAAGCGCATATCATAATGCGCACAATTGAGTCCATCAATAGCCTTTGAAACGGTATTAGAAATCGCTCCCACACTTAAAATAGCAAGATTCTCGCCGTGTTCTAATTGAACTCCAGTTCCAATTTCAATAGGTTCAAATGCGGATTTCCAATCTGGTGTCACGCCTCTACCTCTTGGGTATCGAATCGCAATGGGATGCTTCAATCCTTTTTGAGCGGTGTACATAATGTTTCGTAATTCCATCTCATTTCGAGGCGCAAAAATGATGAGGTTGGGAATACAGCGTAAGTACGCCAAATCAAACACCCCATGATGCGTCGCACCATCTTCGCCTACCAATCCAGCACGATCAATACAAAAAATAACAGGCAAATTTTGAAGTGCCACATCATGAATGATCTGGTCATAGGCGCGTTGTAAAAACGTAGAATAGATATTACAAAAAGGAATGAGCCCTTGCGTTGCCATTCCAGCAGCCATGGTTACGGCGTGTTGTTCAGCAATCCCCACATCAAATGCCCGATCGGGAAGAGCCTCCATCATATATTTCAGTGAACTTCCTGTAGGCATCGCCGGCGTGATGCCCACTATTGTGGGGTTAGCCCTCGCCAATTCAACAAGTGTTAATCCAAACACATCTTGATATTTAGGCGGAAGTTTATGGTTAGTCTTCGCTATTAAGTCCCCTGTAGTGGCATCAAATTTTCCAGGGGCGTGGTAAGTCACCTGATCGGTTTCTGCTTGTTTTAAGCCCTTTCCTTTGGTGGTAATGATATGTAAAAACTTTGGACCTTCTATAGTTTTGAGACGTTCTAGCTCTGTAATAAGTGCCGTCATATCGTGCCCGTCAATAGGACCAGAATATTCAAAATTAAGGGCTTCAAATATATTATCTTGTTTTTGAGTGCCTTTTTTTACATTGGTTAAATACTGTTTCAAAGCCCCCACACTTGGATCGATTCCAATCGCATTATCATTTAAAACAACCAATAAGTTAGCCGTTGTCACTCCGGCATGATTCAAGCCTTCAAACGCCATTCCACTCGCAATAGATGCATCGCCAATCACGGCAATATGTTGCCGGCTTTCCCCTTTTAATTGAGAGGCAATTGCCATGCCTAAAGCCGCCGAAATAGAGGTTGAAGAATGTCCTGTGCCAAATGCGTCATACACACTTTCGTCACGTTTTGGAAATCCACTAAGCCCCTTATATTGTCGGTTGGTATGAAACTGATGTTTACGTCCAGTCAAAATTTTATGGACATAGGCTTGATGTCCGACATCCCAAACTAATACATCTTCCGGAGTATTAAACACATAATGCAGTGCAATAGTCAACTCTACCACTCCAAGACTAGCACCTAAATGGCCTTCTTTTGTCGCAACGATTTCGATTATAAATTGTCTTAATTCTTGGGCAAGTTGCGGTAATTCACTGGTCGAAAGCTGCCGTAAGTCTGTTGTAGAATTGATATGTTCTAGTAAATTTTTTAACACATAGCAAAAGTACAAGATTGAAATCGTATTTTTGACTTATGGATGCTATTTTTGATGATGATTATTTTATGAAAAAGGCGCTTCAAGAAGCAGAAGCCGCTTTTGATAAAGGTGAAATTCCGGTAGGTGCGGTGATTGTGGTGGATAACCGAATCATTGCCCGTGCGCATAATCTTACAGAACTATTGAATGATGTGACGGCGCACGCCGAAATGCAGGCCATTACGGCGGCAGCTAATTTTTTAGGCGGGAAGTATCTAACAAAATGCACCTTATACGTCACTCTCGAACCCTGTCAAATGTGTGCTGGTGCATTGTATTGGAGTCAGATTTCAACCATAGTTTACGGCGCCAAAGACGAGCAGCGCGGGTGTGGGGTGATGGGAACAACACTACATCCCAAAACGGTTCTAAGAGGCGGGGTTTTAGCTACCGAAGCCTCAGAATTAATGAAACGATTTTTTTTAGAAAAACGAAATTTGAATTAACCTTTAGGCATCTTTAGAATCATTAAATTCGCGCATTTTATCCAGATTTTCCTGAGTCAACATATAATCTGCTACCTTTTTATCTTTCCATCGGTAATAGGAGAACAAGGGAAAAACAAACACACACAAACCAATTATTCCAAATCCAACTAGTTTTTTTGAATACGGTAATTCCACAATAAGTCCTGTAAACATACTGACCATTGTTGCAATAAATAAAACCCAAATCACGTATTTCATTATATCAGAATAGTATTATTTAAGGTCTACTTTTAGATGAAGTTCATTTAACTGTGTGTCATCGATTGGAGAAGGTGCATCGATCATCACATCGCGTCCAGAGTTGTTCTTTGGAAAGGCAATGAAATCTCTAATAGTTTCTTGACCTCCCAGTATTGCAACTAAACGGTCCAAACCAAAGGCCAGACCACCATGAGGTGGTGCGCCATATTCAAAGGCATTCATTAGAAACCCAAACTGTTCTTTCGCTTCTTCTGGTGTAAAACCAAGATGATCAAACATCAGCGCTTGCGTTGCTTTATCGTGGATACGAATCGAGCCGCCTCCAATTTCATTTCCATTTAAAACCAAGTCATAAGCATTGGCTTTTACAGCGCCTGGATCGGTGTCTAATAACGCGATTTGATCTGGTTTTGGTGCGGTGAACGGGTGGTGCATTGCATGGAACCGTTTGCTGTCTTCATCCCATTCCAGTAACGGGAAATCAGTCACCCATAGGGGCGCAAATTCCTTAGGATTTCGAAGGCCTAAACGTTCGGCAAGCTCCATACGGAGGGCGCTTAATTGTACTCTCACTTTATCAGTTGATCCAGAAAGGACACAAACGAGGTCACCAGTTTGCGCTCCTGTGACTTCTGCCCATTTCCCTAGATCGTCTTGATCATAGAATTTATCAACGGAAGATTTATAAGTACCATCATCATTGCATCGCGAATAGATCATCCCTAAAGCACCAATTTGTGGGCGTTTTAACCAGTTGATGATGCCGTCAATTTCTTTTCGGGTGAAGCTGTTTCCACCGGGAACTGCAATTCCTACGACTAATTCTGCTGAGTTAAAAACACCAAAATCTTTATGTTGAGTGACGGCATTTAATTCGCTAAATTTCATTCCAAAACGAATATCAGGCTTGTCGTTTCCGTAAGTCTCCATCGCCTCATCATACGTCATTCTTGGAAATGAGGCAATGTCTTTTCCATGAACAGATTTGATCAAATGACGCGTTAAACCTTCAAAAATATTCAAAATATCTTCTTGGTCAACAAAAGCCATTTCACAATCTATTTGTGTAAATTAAGGTTGACGATCTGCTCTTAGATCTTCATCTCTAAAACACTTTACAATCTGAAAATATTTATCCATACCTCCAACCATCAACAGTTGTTTGAAGGTTTGTGGCGATTGCGGAAGGGCATAAAATTGACCTTCATTCATTCGGCTTGGCACTACAAAATCGCGCGCGCCTTCTGGCGTTGACTTGATTAAGTAAGGCGTTTCAACTTCTATAAATTCTTGAGAAGACAAATAGGAACGGACTTCTTGCGTTACTTTATGTCTAAATATTAAATTATCTTTAACAGGGTTTCTCCTGATATCTAAATAGCGGTACTTCATACGAAGCTCCTCGCCGCCATCGGTTTGGTCTTCAATGGTAAACGGCGGGACTTTAGCGTCGTTTAAAACGGTTAGTTTTGACACTAAAATCTCTATATCTCCAGTTTCCAAGTTTGGGTTTTTAGAGGCGCGCTCAATAACGGTTCCCGTGACTTGAATGACAAATTCACGCCCTAGACTTTTGGCCGTAGTCATCATCGCTTCTGGGGTGCGTTCGGCATCAAAGATAAGCTGTGTAATCCCGTAACGATCTCTTAGATCTACCCAGATTACAAATCCTTTATCGCGCGATTTTTGTAC
>Ga0206128_1000888_pt1 | contig 32241 bp, 28 predicted proteins | sample Helgoland_Spring_7_FD_148601 | JGI IMG/M metagenome (GOLD analysis project Ga0206128, IMG submission 148601) | Pelagic subsurface seawater microbial communities from Kabeltonne, Helgoland, North Sea - Helgoland_Spring_Bloom_20160426_1 | ecosystem: Environmental > Aquatic > Marine > Epipelagic ... | reverse complement strand
AATGCGCTCACAAAAGAAGGGTAAAAAGAGAGCTTTAAAACTGAGAACAGCTGCATTGTGTCCTTGCAATCAAAAAAACAATATTTACCAAGCGACCTTAATATTGTGCGGTCTTACCGATTTGATGATGATTAAGTCGAGAAATGGAATGGCTTTCTACACCCTGAGAAAAAAATAGATAACACGGTAGCCTAAACTTTGGACTATCTCTGAAGAATTGACTGGAATAAACAAGTAAATTAGAAATAGTTAGGAGTTCATGTTGAAGGATTTCTAATCTTTGCGCCATGATCTCTGACAACCTAACGGAAGCAAAGCGAGTTTTAGACAGCAATAACCTTGTAGCTATACCTACTGAAACCGTTTATGGGCTCGCAGGAAATGCTTATAATGTTGAGGCAGTTGAAAAGATTTTTGCTCTCAAAAAAAGGCCACATTACAACCCGTTAATCGTTCATATAGCAACTGCCGACCAACTAAATCAGGTCGCTAAAGCTATTCCTGAAGCGGCACTTACCTTGGCACTGGAATTTTGGCCTGGGCCATTGACCCTAGTATTAAAAAAGCAATCCATTATTTCTGATGCAGTGTCCTCAGGAAAAGATACGGTTGCGGTTAGGGTTCCTAATCACCCTTTAACCTTAGAACTTTTAAAACAGCTTGATTACCCGCTTGCAGCGCCAAGCGCAAACCCTTTTGGATCTATAAGCCCCACAAATGCCAAGCACGTGCGCAGTTACTTTGAAAATCATTTGGAGCTAATACTGGATGGCGGCGACTGTGAAAGAGGTATTGAATCGACTATTATAGGTTTTGAAAATGAAACACCTGTGCTTTATCGGCTTGGATCTTTGGCATTAGAGCAGATTGAAGATAAAATAGGAAGAGTAATCGTTAAAAATCAAAACAATGATGCTTCACCGGCTTCTCCCGGAATGCTTTCTCGTCATTATGCCCCTGCCACAACTACTTATGTTACAGATGAAATCGAAAAGCTCCTAAAGGCTCATTCAGATAAAAAAATAGGCGTACTGTTGTTTCAACATCAATTAAAAACCGTTGTTGAGCATCAAGAAGTACTTTCAACAGCTGGAGATTTAACCGAGGCTGCAAAAAATTTATACGCCGCCTTGCATCGACTAGATAGCATGAAATTAGATCTAATTATTGCTGAAAAACTACCCGATACTGGTCTTGGAAAAACACTAAACGATAAACTAAAGCGTGCTTCTAAAAGTGCGAATTTGTAATTTCGAACTATTAATGAGTACCCTAAAATATTTTATTTAGCATAGAACCAAATGCGTCTCATTATGTCTAAGTCCATATAAATGAATAAGTTCGAAAATAACTATTTACCCTATTTTCCAATTGTCGGCTTAGCTTTATATGTCCTAGTTTTTGCGTTTGCCGCTGCAGACTATCCTGGTGGTTCATTTAATTATCCCAATGCTATTGGTTATAGTTTTTCTCACAACTTTTTGTGCGATGTGATGCATCCCATCACACCTGGTGGAATTACAAATCACGCGCGGTTGTTGGCAATCATTTCGCACTTAATTCTGAGCCTTACCATGATTTCCTTCTTCTATGTCTTGCCAAAGATATTCCCTATAAAAAACCGAAATACAAAATTGATTGCCTTTTTTGGGGTAAGCACCATGACGGTTTTTATTTTTATGTATACCGACTATCACGATGAAATTGTAACCATTACTGGCATTCTAGGCACTATTGCACTAATTCCCTTCTTCATTGAATTACAGAATTCCAACAAAAAAGGATTGAAAAAACTGGTATACCTCTGTTACACATTGAGCATAATTGTCTTCTTTATTTTTGAGACTAAAATTGGATTCTACTACCTTCCGTTTTTGCAAAAAATCACTTTTGGAGTAGATGCTTGGTGGGTCGTTTGGTCTTGTCTTATTGTGATAAATAAAAATAAAACAGCACTAGCAATGGCGCCTCAGCCAGCAATTAAATAGGCAAGTTTTAAAACTCGCTCCACTTTATTAGCGTCCTTTAAAAACTTAGGCTAACTAATCCATTCCTAAGCGTTCCTTAATCGCTTTAACTTCCTTTTCCAGCTCCATATTTCTAGTATTCAATTGCTCTATAATTCGATTTGCATTCAATACAAAAAGCTGCATTTCTTCTACTAAACCTTGGGTAGTAGCAATCGCTTTTGGTTTATGCGCATCACCAAACAACGCTATTAAATTTACCTCGAGCACTTTGCCGATGCTATCGAGCATTGTCAAGCTGGGTGTCCTTTTACCACTTTCTATTCGAGCAATGGTAGATTGAACACAGTTGCATTTTTCAGCAAGGTAGGATTGGGAAATATCTTTCTCGAGCCGGAGCGCGAGAATTATAGAGCCAACATCTTTCGGAATCATTTTATGCCTATGAGGAATAATATTATGCCTTAAAAGTACAATTTAGTACGCAGAATAAGTGAAATTAGTCTTTTAGATATGGCATAACCTAAAAGAATATGAGAAAAATGAAACTAATTTTAACGATAGCAATGGTTTTAACTGCTCTACTCTGCATGTTAAATTCTCCCGAAGAAAAGAAAGAAAACAACTTAAATAAAAGCGAATCAACACTTTCGACTGAAGTTCTAAAATAAACCGTCTTGCTTTTGTAACTCTAATACCTCTCAATAAAAGCAGCACAAAAAATAAAACACGAGGAATGTTGGAATAGAATAGCAGTTAGAAGGTACCTGTTTAGAATTTGAAAAATTAAATTGAGCAAATAAAAAAAAGGAACTCCACTAATTTGGAGTTTAAAACTTTTCAATGCCACACTTGAATTAGTGCACGTTTAGCCAGCTAACCAACCCAGCACATTCTTCTCCACCCTACTTTCAATCCCTGAAATATCTCCTTTTACAAAAGCTTTACCCGTAATGTTTTCGAACAACTCAATATAACGCTCAGAAACCAGCGTTACAAACTCGTCGGGCATATCTGGCATAGTTTGCCCTTCAAGACCCTGAAAATCGTTCTCCATGAGCCATTCACGTACAAATTCCTTGGAGAGTTGCTTTTGCTTTTCGCCTTTGGCTTGCCGTTCTGCATAACCCTCTGCATAAAAATAGCGGCTGGAATCTGGAGTATGAATCTCGTCAATCAAACGAATAGTGCCTTCAGCATCGCGGCCGAACTCGTATTTGGTATCTACCAAAATTAAATCTCTCGCTGCAGCTAACTCTGTTCCACGCTGAAAAAGTTGACGTGTATACTCTTCCAACATCACATAATCAGCTTCCGAAATAATGCCTTGTTTGATAATCTCTTCTCTAGCAATATCTTCGTCGTGCCCTTCCTCTGCTTTGGTAGCTGGGGTGATTATTGGTTCTGGAAATTTATCATTTTCTTTCATGCCATCAGGCATTACAACACCGCACAAAATGCGTTTTCCAGCTTTGTATTCACGCCATGCATGCCCCGCTAAATAACCTCGTATCACCATTTCAATCGGGAACACCTTACAGGTTTTTCCTAACGTCACACTAGGGTCTGGAGTTGCCATTTTCCAATTCGGAACAATGTCAGTAGTAGCGTCCAACATCAACTCAGCGATCTGATTCAGCACTTGCCCTTTGTAAGGAATGCCTTTTGGTAATACATAATCAAAAGCCGATATACGATCACTCGCTACCATAACTACCAGGTTGTTTTCCAAGGTATAAACCTCTCGTACTTTTCCTTTGTAATGATTTAGCTGTCCAGGAAAATTGAAGTTGGTAGTTCCGAGTGTGTTACTCATTGTATTTCTTTTTAAAAGTTACTATTATCCTAGTTCGTCATTCCCAGCTCGACTGGGAATCTCACTTCAAAAAGAGATTCCCGATTTCTCGGGAATGACGAAGGGTGAAAATATATTACAAATTCTAAAACATTGTTTCCAAACTCCAATGATTCGTTCAATTCTAATTTTTTAAATTATCAGTGGATGTTTCTTCAAATTTTTGATATCGATCGATAATCTTGCGCACCAATCTATGACGCAGAACATCTGCCCCAGTCATATGGATAAAAGCAATACCATCTACTCCTTCTAAATATTCAGAAGCTTGAATCAAACCGCTCTTTTGTTTGGGAGGTAAATCGATTTGAGTACGATCGCCTGTAATTACAAATTTCGCCGATTTCCCCATTCGAGTTAAGAACATTTTTAGCTGGCTTTCGGTGGCATTTTGAGCCTCGTCGAGAATAACAAAAGCTTTATCTAAAGTACGGCCACGCATAAAAGCAAGTGGCGCAATTTGTATAACTCCCTTGTCAATAAAGTCGTTCAACTTCTCTGAGGGAATCATGTCTCGAAGTGCATCGTATAAAGGTTGCAAATAAGGGTCTAATTTCTCTTTTAAGTCTCCGGGAAGAAAACCTAAATTCTCCCCAGCTTCTACAGCAGGCCGGGTTAGAATTATCTTTTTTACTTCTCTATCTTTTAAAGCTCTTACGGCTAATGCAACTGCAGTGTATGTCTTTCCAGTTCCTGCAGGACCAAGAGCAAACAACATATCGTGTGTCTCAATCTGCTTAACCATTTCCAGCTGATTTGGAGTACGGGCTTTTATCTGCTCACCATGAACACCGTGCAGAATAACTGCATTGTCAGATTCATCTGGCTTACTACCGCCATCTACGGCAATCATGGCTTCAATATCCTTTGGGTGCAATTGGTTGTATTTCTGATAAAACTTGTACATGCTGTGTACAATTAATTCCAGCCTATCCATTTCGGTATCGCTACCCATTATTTTAATGGTGTTGCCCCGTGCAATTATTCTTAGCTTCGGAAAATAGGATTTTAGTAAATCTATGTTGCTGTTTTCTGTTCCAAATATTTCTACTGGATTAACAGCTTCGAATTCAATTACTCTTTCTTGCAAGTATACTGATTATGTGATATTTATATAAATTACCTCAACCATAAATTAAAGCTCGATAAACGTCAAAATATGGCGAAGCATTTGTTTATTTTTGCGTCTAGGCAAAGATATTTAAACTAAAGGCAATTACTAGTTTTTACTCATGGCAATCGTTACGCTAACTACTGATTTTGGATACAAGGACTATTACGCAGCAGCCGTAAAAGGAACGCTGTATACATTGTTTCCTGAAATCAACATTGAAGACATTAGCCATGGTATAAGCAAGTATAATATTTTAGAAGCGGCCTTTGTGCTTAAGAATGCTTACCGACACTTTCCAAAAGGCAGTATACATATCATTGGCGTAATGACCCATACACGCGATGCATTACTAGAACAAAATGAACAAATTGAAGCTATCGATCATGTTGCTCTAGAGTACGATGGTCATTATTTTATCGGTGCTGATAATGGTATTTTTAGTTACTTATTGGAATTTGCTCCTGACAAAGTGTTTACACTTACTGTTCAAAAAGATACTGCAAAGGAATCCTTTCCTACTAAGGATGTTTTTGCAAAAGCGGCAGCACATTTGGCGCGCGGCGGAACCTTAGAGGTTTTAGGAACATCGAGAAATTCGCTCAACCAAGGAGATATTATTCAGGCAAGGTCTGAGGGTGAGAATATTCGCGGAGAGGTAATTTATGTAGATTCTTTTGGAAATGCAATTACCAACATAACGGAATCGCATTTTAATCAATTGGGAAAAGGGCGTGATTTTACCATTTCCACCAAACTGAGAGGCTACAATATTCGGAGGCTGAGCAGTAACTACCATTCTACTAAGGAAGGCGAACGATTGGCCTTATTCAACTCTTCAGGTTACTTGGAAATTGCTATGAACTTGGGACACTCTTCAAACTTAATGGGACTTAAGGTGAACGATGTTGTTCGCGTTGAATTTGCAGAATTATGATCACACGTATCGTCAAAATGACCTTTAAACCAGATTCGGTTGAGGATTTTCAAGCGTTATTTGATAAACACAAACAGGAGATAGCTCAACAGCCAGGCTGTAAGAAACTTTCTTTATTGCGCGATATCAACAACCCAACTGTTTTCATGACATACAGCTGGTGGGAAAGTCAAGAGGATCTTAATAATTACCGACACTCAGATACCTTTGGAATAATTTGGCCAGCAACCAAAGCACTTTTTTCCGAAAAGCCAGACGCTTGGAGCGTTGAAGAGCTTGTAATGGTAAAGTAACACTAAACTAAAAAAGTAATTTTCCTTACTTTTTTTCAAACCCAGCAAACCTTAGGTTTGTAAGGTGATAAAAGAACTCCTCCAAACAAAGTTTATTGGACAAATTGGCCTTCTTATAATTGGCTATTCTTTGATAGCTCTAGCTATCCCTAGAGTAGAATTTATTTCATTTATAGCAGTATATACCGCGCTTTTCGTTGGCTATTTTTACCTCATTCAAAGTAAGCTCAGTATTTCGTCTATCTTTATTATCGGTATAATTTCTCGACTAGTATTCCTCTTTGAAACCCCTTCATTAAGCGACGATATTTACCGCTTTCTTTGGGACGGCCGGCTTTGGGTGCAAGGTGAAAATCCATTTCAGTTTATACCGCAATACTTCAATGAAAACCCTGGCGATTTAATTGGGCTCAAGGAATTGTATCCGCACCTAAATTCTCCGCAGTACTTTGCCATTTACCCCCCTATCAATCAATTCATTTTTGGATTAGCTGCGCTTATAGCTCCCCTAGGATTTTTCAAGGCTCAATTGGTCATTAAGTTAGTTTTAATCGCTGGAGAGGTATTGCTTTTTCAATATTCAATTAAACTGCTAAAACACCTCAATAAAAAGCCTGAACTAGTCGCGTTGTACTTTTTAAACCCCTTGGTAATTATAGAAATATCGGGGAACTTACATTTCGAAGGACTAATGGCCACTTTTCTAATCATGGCATTTTATTATCTCAAAACAGATCGTTGGGCGGTATCGGCAATTTTCATGGCATTTGGAGTCTGTACCAAGCTAATTCCTTTGCTTTATTTACCGCTCCTCGTACCTGTTCTAGGGTTTATCAAAACCACTCAATACATAAGTGTTGTGGCTATTATTTGCGCTTTACTTTTTGCCCCGTTTCTCAATTTTGAATTGGCGCTGAATATGCTCAATAGTGTTGATCTCTACTTTCAGAGTTTCCAATTTAATTCTTTCGTCTACAGCATTCTAATGGATGTCGCTGGTAATGAGAGTAAAAAATGGATTGCATTTACATTGGCACTCATTCCCGCAATAGCGGTGTTGCGTTTAGCTTTTAAAAAAGCCAGTTTTAACGATTTGATTCACCGCAGCTTCTGGATCCACTCACTTTATTATCTTTTTTCCGCCGTAGTACACCCTTGGTATTTAGTGACTTTGTTAGCGCTGAATACCTTTCAAGAATTCAAGTATATTATAGTCTGGAGCTACTTAATAGGCCTTACTTACTTCACCTACAGAACTCTGCCTTACGAAGAAAGTAGCTTTATAATAGCATTTGAATACGTGATTGTAATTATTTGGGGATTAATTGAATTTTTTAGAAGTCGACGTCAGCAAACTATTGCAGCTCATTAAACTATATTTGGAGCAAGTATGCAGCAAACAAAACCGATTAGTTTATTAAAGTCTTTCTCACCAATACTTGTTTTAATTCCCTTGCTTGCGGCCAATGTTTTTTTCTTCGGTGACAACAGTTTAGGAGGAGCAAATCAATTGGCTCTTGTGCTAGCTGCAGCGGTTGCCACATTAATTGGATTTAGTCAAGGCTTATCGTTTGAAACCATCTTAGAACACATTAAAAACGCCATCAATTCTACCTTAGGTGCAATTATTATTTTGCTTTTAATTGGCGCTCTGGCAGGAACTTGGCTCATTAGCGGAGTTATTCCAGCACTCATTTATTACGGACTTCAAATCGCTCATCCCTCCTATTTTCTGGTTGCGGCTTCGGTAGTTTGTGCCATTATATCGGTAGCTTCTGGAAGTTCTTGGAGCACTATTGCTACTATTGGGATTGCCTTACTTGGAATAGGAAAGGCTCTAGGATTTAGCGAAGCAGTTGTTGGCGGAGCAATTATAACTGGCGCATATTTCGGAGACAAGATGAGCCCATTGAGCGACACAACCAATTTAGCAGCAGCAGTAAGCGGCGCGCATTTATTTGATCATATTCGTTACATGTTTTATACTACTGTGCCTTCTTATATTATCAATCTTATTCTCTTTTTTATCATTGGGTTGAATTATACGCCTGAGTCGAGCGCGATTGGCTTGGAGGAATTAAACAGCGCATTAATCTCCAATTTTAATATCACGCCATTTCTATTTTTAGTGCCAGCCCTCGTAGTTTTTCTAATCATCAAAAAGGTGGACCCAATTCCCGCTTTATTTGTTGGCGTTTTAAGCGCTGCCTTATGTGCAATTATTTTCCAACCAGAACTATTGGAAAGGCTTGGTGGTAAATCAAATTATTTTCAAAACAGCTATTATGTATTGTTTTCTGCCGCGGGCTCTGAAACCAGCATACAAACCGGAAATGCAGCTTTAACCGATTTGCTAAGCTCGGGAGGAATGGCTGGAATGTTAAATACCGTTTGGCTCATTATCTGCGCTATGGTTTTTGGTGGAGCTATGGAGGCTATTGGAGCATTAGAACGCATTGCAGGCTGGTTAATAGCAGGAGTAAAATCGGTCGGCGGCTTGGTTGCAACGACCGTAGGGTCTTGCCTTTTTATCAACCTAACAGCAAGCGACCAGTATTTAGCTATTGTTGTTCCCGGAAGGATGTATAAAAATGCTTTTGATGCCAAAGGCTTAGCACCCGTTAACCTAAGTCGAACTTTAGAAGATAGCGGAACCGTAACCTCGGTTTTAATTCCTTGGAATACCTGCGGCGCGACTCAAAGTGCGGTGCTTGGGGTAGCAACTTTTGTGTATTTACCTTTTTGCTTTTTCAACTACCTCAGCCCATTAATGTCCATTATTTTTGCAGCGTTTGATATCAAGATTAAACGCAAGGCAGCAAAAGCTTAAATGATTAATTATGAAAAAACTAATTCTTGCATTTGGAATATTACTCGGTTCAATTACCGGTTTTTCTCAACTCGATTCTTTAAAAGAAGGCTTCTCTCAGCAATTTGCAGTTGATTTTTATTACAGCTACGATTTCAACGAGCCATTCAATCATAATCGCCCAGATTTTTTATACCAATACAACAAGCACAACCAAATGAGCATTAACATGGCTTTAGCTGATTTCTCTTATGTGAAAGGTAAAATGTCGGCTAACATTGGATTGAATTTCGGAGACTTCCCATCAGCAAACATGGCGCACGAACGCCAACTTCTAAATGCACTCTATGAAGCAAATGTCAATTATAGGTTCACAGAAGACTTAGAATTAACAGTAGGAATGTTCTCCTCGCACATGGGTTTTGAATCTGCCTTATCATTCGATAATTTATTGACCTCACATTCCTTAGCAAGTGAATGGACTTCCTATTACTTAGCCGGCGCCAAATTGGGTTATAAGCCTTTTAAAAAATGGTATTTCTCATTTACAATTGCTAATGGAAACCAAAATATTACCGAATCAGATGCAAATACCAACAAGGCCATTGGAGGGCAAATCACATTTACGCCAAACGATAAGCTAACGATTAATTACAGTAACTTGTACAGTAATGACGCGCCAGATAGCACTGCTGTATTTGTATTCTACAACAACTTCTACATAACTTATAGTCCACTTGAAAAGCTGGATTTAGTTGCTGGGTTTGATTATGCTTTTGCCGATAATCGAGTAACTAACACGCAATCAGAACTGTTTGTAGGTAGTTTTTTAGCGCGTTATTATGTATTTGATAAGTGGGCCGTTGCTGGGCGATTTGAAGCCTATAACGACCCCGATGGAATATACATGAGTCCCGTTGCCGGCAAATTTGAAGTCCTCAGTTATTCTGGTGGATTAGAATATTTTGCAACCGATAATATCAAATTCAAATTAGAAGGTAGAGCCTTTAGTAATACCTCTCCTATTTTCAGATACGATCAAGGTGTTAATCAAGCTAACCTTGGTGGGGTTGCCTATATCGCAAATAATTCGAATATTTTGTTTAGCGTTCAAGCGAAGTTCTAGTGTCAACATCTGCTACAACTCCTTTAGCCGAACGACTGCGTCCAAAATCATTGGATGCATACATTGGTCAACAGCATTTGGTTGGGAAAGGTGCCGTTTTGCGCAATTCCATAGATTCGGGTCTAATTCCTTCTATAATTCTTTGGGGACCTCCAGGAGTTGGAAAAACAACCTTAGCATCGATTATAAGTCAGACGCTCAAAAGACCATTTTATATTCTATCGGCAATTAACTCCGGTGTTAAAGATGTGCGAGAAGCGATTCAAAAAGCTGAAAAATCACAATTTTTCGGAACCAATAATCCGATTCTTTTCATTGACGAGATTCACCGCTTCTCAAAATCACAACAAGACTCCTTGTTGGGTGCAGTTGAAAAAGGAACCGTAACGTTGATTGGAGCTACAACCGAGAATCCTTCTTTTGAAGTTATTTCTGCGCTACTCTCTCGATGTCAAGTTTATGTTTTAAAATCGTTTGAGAAAGCCGACTTACAAGACTTACTAAAATCAGCATTAACCACTGACGAATACTTGGGCGCGCAGAAAATTGAAGTTAAAGAAGAAGAAGCATTGTTTCGATTAAGCGGTGGTGATGCACGTAAAATGTTGAATACGCTTGAAATTGTGGTAAACAGTTTGGCTGATGGCAAAAAGAAAATAACCATTGACAACGATAAGGTTATTAAGACCATTCAGCAAAACACAGCATTTTACGACAAGGCGGGAGAAATGCACTACGATGTGATTTCCGCATTTATTAAGTCCATGCGCGGTTCTGACCCTAATGCAGCTATCTACTATTTAGCCAGAATGGTTGAAGGTGGCGAGGATCCGAAATTTATTGCTAGACGCATGCTCATTTTTGCTTCAGAAGATGTTGGGTTGGCCAACCCTACTGCCCTAGTAATGGCAAATACTTGTTTTGATGCTGTGGCTAAAATTGGCTATCCAGAATGCGATATCATACTCAGTCAAACGGTTGTTTATTTAGCGACCTCACCAAAAAGCAACTCAACATACAAGGCTATAAGAGAAACTAGAAAGTTTGTGCGGGATACTGGAAATCTTTCTATTCCGTTGAACCTAAGAAACGCACCGACCAAATTGATGCAGGAATTGGATTATGGGAAGAATTATGAATATGCGCACAATTATGAAGGTAACTTTGTGGAGCATGAGTTCTTGCCAGAAGAAATAGTTGGAAAAGCATTTTATGTTCCAGGAACAAACAAACGCGAGCAAGGAATACAATTAGACCTCAGGGAAAAATGGAAATCGAAATACGGATATTAGCATGGGATTGACAAACAACGATATACTTAAGAAGATTCGAGTTGCGCTGAAACTAAGAGACGACGATATTATCCGAATTTTAGGTCACGTAGATTATGAGATTACTAAAAGTGAGTTAGGCGCCTTTTTTAGAGCCGAAGAACACGCTAAGTACATGGAGCTGAAAGATCAAATTCTGCGGAATTTCTTAAACGGACTTGTGATAGAAAAACGTGGCGTAATGGAACGCAAGAAACCAGAAGAAAACTCTGCTGCAAGAAAACCTAAAGTTGCTCCATCTGCTAAAAATCCTGCGGTAAAGTCAAATAGAAAGCCTTTTGCTGGTGAAGCTGGGAAAAAGATTGAGCGAAAAAAAAGGCCTAGAATTGAGTAGTATATAATTAATAGAATAAATAGAACAATGGAAAACCCCTCATTTTATCACCTGCTCACCTTTTTATACATAGCATTTACTAAGGTATCGAACAATGATATTACGCTGGCTCAGGAAATGGCCATCAAACGAAAAATTGCCGAATGGTTGGATCTAAGTTACAGAAACGTTGATCAGTATGAAATGGTCATGCGCGAATCGCTACAATGGTTTAATTCTTATGAAGACGATGAGCAAAAAACGCATTTACTCATAATTGCAAATCAAATTGCCAATACAGATAACATTGATGAAATCGTAATTCGCAAAATACTTTCTGAAATTCGAGATATTTCTGTATCCAACGGCATTTTTGAGCAAAGTGAAAAACTGCTTCACGATGAAATTGCCAAAACCATGGGTATAAATATTAGAACTGTAGACGACCATTGCGGGCCATTGGAGAACTTATCCAAAAAAACAGAAGAAATTGAAGAAGCAGTAGCCATTAAAAACCAAACGATAGGCTTTCGTTATGGCAACTCGGATTTAAGCGAAGATGTTACCCCTCCAAAGGCAAAATCTAAAGGGAAGTCGAAAGGAAAGAAAAACAAGTAATCTTACTATAATTGATATAGGGCAATGCAGTTATCGCTAACGTAAACAAGATTACTAATCCTTATTCTAAATTCAACTGCCCTAAAACAAGTAACTCACTTTAAGTCTAGGCATAACAGTAGCCACTATTTTCTCCGCAATCTCACCTTCTGTTGTAGTATAATCTCTAATATTTACAGGCATAAACCTAGGTGCAGACATGTATGGGTCGCCTTCTAGAGTTTGCCTAGTTAAATCTGTACTCACCGCATTGGACTTAGATTGAAATCTATAATTTATTCCAAATATCATACTGAAATCAATTTGTATTTGCTGAGCAACAACCCATGCATTTCCTGCCACATATTCAATTCCCAGGTGTTTTTCTTTCACTTCATAAGGCGATAAAAGCCCTTTACTAGCAAAGTCAACCCCACTGTTTACCTGTCCAAAAACGGGCGGCGAAACTTTGTTAGTGGACATACTTAACGCTAGGTTTAAACCAGAATACGAACCCGCTAATGCAGGCAAACCAATTCGAGTTCCTCTTCTATACCCAATTGAGAAAATTGAAAAATTAGACACTTGAGGAAACTTACTTATTATTAAAGAACTTTTATTAAAATCCTGTTTGCCAATAGAAAGAGAAGCCGCAAATGATAATTTTCGTTTTAAAGCACGATCATAACTCAGACCAAATGCTTTTTGAGTCAAGGGCTGTAATAGGTTAACAGATATCCTATTTTGCTTTCCAAAAAAACCTTTTCCACCGTCAAAATGCGCGATATATTTAGACCCACCATCACTTTGAGCAATAAGATTACATGTAAAAATAATTCCTGTGAGAATACTTAATACTATTTTCATTTTGCTTCCTCCAAATCTTTAGTTCTCAATTCCATCATGTCTCTATTTGTCTCAATCATTTGATACATTGTATTCTGAAGAAACACCTTATTCAGGTTAGCATTAATGATAATTTGATCGTAATAGTTAATTTGATTTTCGATATGAAAAGAGGTGTAATCCACTGCATAATAATCGAAGGTTCTTCCAAATAACCCTGAGACACCTCTCAACACTGGATACATATATGCATAAATCCACAAGCCATTCAGCGTACGATCTTTAAAGTTTAGATCGTAAACACGAAATCGTTCAATAGACCGTATTTTATAATTCGTGAAAGTGTACCACATGTTAGGCGATAGAATAAAAATGTCTTTTTTGTTAGAGTCCAATTTACTTAGAATCTCTTTGAACTTAATTTGTTCAGTACTTACCTTACCTTCAAATCCTGAACATAAACTTTCTTGCAAGTTGTTTTTCGAAATTTCATTTCCTAAGCCGTCGGTCATAGACAATACTGAGTTTAGGTAGACATATTCATCAAAGTTTTCTAATTTGATTGTAGATAAGTCCACCACTTCTTTCGTTTTAAACTCTTTCTCACAAAGGGAATTCATTGCTTCAACGTAAGTAGGTCCTCTTTCTATCGATTTAAACTTATTTGGTATCATTCCAAATCTAGTTTCTTTATAAAATCCAACATCAGGAATAACCACAACATCTCTGCCTTCAGTCAAAATTTGATTGTTTAACTGTTCAGTGAGCATCGCTTTGGCGTATGACCTATATAAAACACTGTCTTTAGCTAAATACTTGGCCAAATACATATCACGAGATTCATTTTCAAAATTGTACAAGGCAGCGGTCAAATACGATTCTTTATAGTCGTTCTTTTCGCCAAAATCCGTAAAATAAACCATAGCTTCCTCGTATGTATTAAAGGGCTTTTTATCGATTAGTTCTTTCGTGGCAATCTTTTCAATATTGGCTGAATCTCTTACTAAAAATGAAATATCCTGAAGAATTCCAAACTTAATTCCAAAATACTTTTCCAAGTTTTCGGTAAGAAATGGTTTGTCAGCGTTTTCATCATCAAGGTATAAAAACCGTCTCAACGATTCGTGCAGATAATAGAAATTCACCTCATCATTTGGATAAAACAAGTATTGTTTAAAGGAGGTTTCTATACATCCCCGAAAATCATTAGTCATTAGCATTTGACTCAGTTGCTCAATTCGAATGAGCTTTTGAAGCTCTTTAAAGTTTTCGCTTCCAATAATGTATTCCTTCAATTCTTCTTTTTCACCAACATTGTTTTCTAAGTAGTTTTCAAGATACTTTATGCGAAGCGCTGTTTCCGGATGGTCTGCCAGCACCTTGCTTTTCTTTAACAGCTTTTCTTTTTCCGAATCTTTCATTGATTGCAGGTATTCAGAAGACTCAATTTGTCGTTTTTGAATATCAATCATTTGCAAGAAATTGGAAGCGGCGTAAGAAACATCGTACCCAGCATTGTGCGCCATTATTATTCCGAGACTGTCGGCCGATTTTTCTTGTTGCTGATTCTTATGGCCTTCAGCCGCAGCCTTATAAAAATCAATACCCCCTAAATCTTGGTGCTTATTCTTTTGCTTTTTAATATCCTTTCGTCTTATTTTTCGGAAATAATCTGTCTGTGTATCGTCCTTTAAAAAATGGGATAATTCATGACCAATTATTGCTGCTAATGCTGCTTCATTTTCAGCACCTGCTAAAAGGCCTGTTGTTACGTAAATCTCAGGCTGCACCATTACATAGGCGTTGTAATGCGTTTCAGTAGTAAGGTAAACTCTTAAACCTTCACATTTTGATTGGTGTTCCGCAGGTATAATGGTTTGAAGGATCTCATTTAAATAATCTTCTGCCTCCTTCCAATCCATATAAATCATTCCAGACTCGAACATGGACTTTTTAGCGAAGGCATAATTTTCTGCGAATGATATTTTCTTTTTACGCCTTGCTCGTACTTTAATTGACCTTAATTCATCGTATTCATTATGCACATCTACACTATATAAATCGGGCACTGCAGAAGGGTAACGATATTTACTATAACCTCTTTCTTGAGTGTACAATTGAGCAAACATGAATATTGCCAATCCTGTCGCAATTAAATATCTAAACATACAAGGTGGGGGGAGTTAATTATGAATTTGGTGGCCAAAGATAGGGTTTGTTATTATTTTGAGATAAAACATTGCCCTTTTCTCGAAATAAATAATAATGCCTATCAATTCAATTCAGCAGATCTCTGCTGCTGCTATGCATTTCGATAGCATTCTCTGTAATTCTAATAGCTATCGGAATGAAAAAATTTACACATTATCAATTCACAAAACCTAAAAAAGCCCCATTACACTTGCTGCAAAAGGGCTTCTTTTTATTTAAGCAAATAAACTGAAATCTTACTTCTCTACTTTTGGATTTGCTGAAGATTTTTTTACCATTTCGAATTCTTCTTTAGCATTGCCAAGATCCAAAGGCTGATACATATTATAGGAGTCATCTTTTCCATAAGCCTCAGGATGCAAATACTTTCCTTTTTCATTTTGGTCTTTATCCACAACAGGTACAATTCTATTTTGATTTGCATAAGGGTCACTCCTAATTCCAGTAATCATCCAACTAACTTCCACATTTGGTTTGTCAGTCTGAATAACAAATTTATTTCCTTTTACTTTTTCTTTGATAATGCATTGGGCAAACTGACCAATAGGCGTTAGCTGATAACGATAATCCTTGTTGGCATTTTCAACGTAATCTGGCAATTCAACAGTAACAAATCCGTTTGCATCTGTTATAGCATTTCCATTGTATACGTTCATCATATCTGGACTTTCAACAAAACTGTGTACCAAAAACTTATTTTCTGGATCATCTGGGTGGTCAATTTTAAAGGTACCAGACCCTTTACTAATTGAACCTGTCACAACTAAGTTACCTTCTACTCTGGTATTACCTATAAATCGGCCAGCCATAGAACCTGCAATACCGGCAACCTCAGAATACACTCCATAATTAACAGAACCAGCATCATCCTTTGCATAAGCTCTAACAGCAATATTGGTATCAGCTCCAAACGCATATGCATATGAACCTATATTCTTTTTACTTCCTGTAACACTTCCATATGCAAAATCAGCGCTACCATAATTCGTATTACCAGTACCATAATTCAAACTAATAAAACCATAATTTATATTAGAGTGTCCTGCTGCTTCTCCCAATACTCCAGCATTATATCCTGTAGTAGAATTTCTTGTTGGAATAGCAATTCCTAGCACACCTTGATTAAAAACTGAACTTGTTGAATTTCCATTTCCAAATACGCCCCTATTTGCAGAATTTGCTGCACTGCTTGTACTTTGGGCTAGTCCATATGTTCCAATATTATTAAGGCCAGAACCATTTGCAGTTCCATAAACTCCGTAATGAACGCCTGTACCAGCACTTCCACTACCTTCTGCTGTTCCTTTAATGCCATATTGATCAGTATTATTTGAGCTACTTGATTTTGCAAAAGCATTTATTCCAATGTTTGAACTATCATTTAATGACTCCGCATAAATTGCATTCCCGCTTCTTGTTCCAGTAGATTTTGCCCACAAGGCGGTACCTAACCCATTTTTTGCATCAACACTGGCCAAAACACCAACATGATGATCGGCAGTGTCGGAATTTGCACGTACAAAACCTTTAACACCATAATTCTTTGAACCGTTCCAAGAAAAAGCATCAATTCCATAATTCACTTGATTATTTCCATTTGCAAAAGCTTCAACACCAACATTTGTAGTAGCATTTCTTGCGTATCCACCGACTCCATAATTAGTGCCTGAAGAAATTCCGCTAGAAGTACCATCCACTGCTGTATTGTATGCATCCGTTCCTTTTACATCAGAATAAATTCCAGCATAATCACTACCAGAAGTTGTATTGGTTATTCTAGATTGCATTAATAATCCATTTTTATAATCTGAGCCAGTATGTGCAACACTATCATAGATGTGAAGAGGATGCTCTGGTGAATCGTGACCAATAGCGACATTTCCAGTTTCAAAATACAAGTCGTTTGAATTTTGCAGCCAGTTTATAAGGTTTGTGAAGGTAACAAAACCACCTCCATTATTAAGGTATAAGGTATCGTTAGAAGATATCAATTGTTGAATTTCGTTGGTAGAATCATTATCGTTATTTACTGCTACTGGAAGAACTGCAAACCCACCATCAGATAAATAGATGGAATCGTTTGATATGCTTAATATTTGAATCTCATTGGTGATCGAGGTATCTAAGTTCCAATTGGAAATATCAGAACCACTAATCCCTCCTGCAGGTGAAGCTATAAATACAGGATCACTTTCTATCGTTCCGCCTACAACGCTATCCGCTATAGCCGCTTTACGAGCGTGAAGTGCATAAGGGACACTCATTAATTCCGTTGTTCCCGCAAGCGAATAGGAAGTTCCACCTGTAGGGTCGGTTTCAGTTTTGATAAAATAAGGTCCATTTTCCCAGTCAATAGTTGTAATATCTCCAGAAACAATATTTCCAGTACCAATTTCAAGGGTTACCAATCCATTTGCGTTTGTAGTAGGTGTAAATGTCTCGACATATACAGCTGCCCCTCCGGCAGTGCCTTGTTCGATAGTAACTTGAAGGCCAATTGCCTTGTTTGCCAAAAGTTGGTCGGCTGCATCTCTCACAACTGCCTGGTAACTCATTTTATTTGGTGCTTGTGCGAATGCAATCGCTGAAAATAGAAGCATTCCTAGAAGAAGATTAATTTTTCTCATAATTAGTTTAATTTTTGAATTTTGAATGTTTTGATGTTTTGCTGTCCTTCTTTTACCATTAAAAAATAGGAACCATTTGCCAGCTGACTCATATCTACTTCTGTTTCCGTTTCATTAATCTCGGATTCGGAAACAATCTTTCCTGAATTTTCCATTATGATATAGGAGAGTGGCTTTTCAACAGCAGACTCAATCTGAATCCAAACATTCTCAGTTGTAGGATTTGGGTAAGCTGTCAAATTAAGATTTACTTTTTCCTGTTCAATTCCATCAATGATTTCGATGGTGTAAACTTGTTGCACTCCTCCGTTTACAGAACCTCCTGATGAAGTATGACTAGTATACAAAACTTGACCCACGGTCATCGAAACGGATCCAGTTGTACCTGTTTGATTTGAACCAGTAGCAACAAAGTTGCTTTGGCTGTGCAAACTGAAACTGAGCCCTAGAACGGCTGCCAAGTATAAAAAAAGGGATTTATAAATCATATTTTCTGATTATTTTCTCAAGCACCGTCAACTTTACGATTTAATTAAAATTGGTATTTGAGATTTTGTGATACCTGCTAAATCTGAACGGCAAAGAAATTGATAATGTTTCAAATAAATCAAAAATTTTTGAACATTCTAGCTTCTTTTGCCATAAGTCTGAAACAAAAAAAGCCAAATAAATTCAATTATTAAACTTCTCAACTTTAGTGATTGCGCCGCGACCCAATCCTGGAAGCGTCTGCTTAGAAAGACCATTACACTTAATTATTAGAGATCAGTTTATGCAAAGAAAAGTTTATAGCAAAGGTGAAAGTCGAGAATGTTGCATAATAATTTCCTGAAACACGCTAAATTTCTCCGCAAATCGCCTAAAACAAACTTTCTCATTCGGTAATGTCATCCATTGTAAATATGTGCATGAAACGAAAATTCAAGCATCGAAATAACTAATGATTTTAAAAAAATAGGTTTCTTATCATAATGCTATGGATGCCAGCTTTGAGTGCATGTATTTTCCTTTGAGTAATGTGTTAGTTTTTCAACAAGACCAACACAATTAAAATACTGATTCGCTCCCTTTATTAATAAAACTATGAAGCGATTGAATATCTCAAATTATTCAAATCTAGATCTGAGGTTAGATGCTCATTCCTTAAGTGGGAAGACTATCCAGAAAGACCCCTACTTATTTAATTCGTTTAATAAAAGATGAAACAAAACAGCCTCTATAGGACTACTTGTGGAAGCACTTTTCGCGTCCAAGTATTAATTCGTTTAACAACACTAACAATTGAATCCGGATTAGATTCTGTAGTGATCAACCAAGAGTTTTCAGGCTTGAATTCTATTTCCATACCTTGCAATACAGAAGCTGCAATTTGTTTTGACGGAATGATCGCAATGCACTCAGTATTCAAATTTGTGCTTCTAGGATCGAGATTAAAAGTACCAATTACCACTATTTCCTCATCAACAACCATCGTTTTGGCGTGTAAACCAAAAATGGGTTTATGCTCCAATGTCTCATGAAGTTCACCTGTCATAATTTTAGTTCGTTCTTCGGCATCAGGTCTGAATTCGAAAATCTGAACTCCGGTTGCTAAAAGCTCTTCTCTGTAACTTTGATAGCTAGCAAAAGCCTCAACATTATCTGTTGAAGCTAGGCTATTGGTCAATATTCTAACTTCAACCCCACGATCTACAGCAGCCTTAAATAGGGCTCTACTTTCATTTGTTGTAATCAAATAAGGCGATTGTATATCGATTGTGCTTTTGGCATCCTCCACAAGCTTAATTAAAGTATCAGTAGTTAATCCGCCTCCACCTAAACCTTGGGTCCCATCATTTTTTCCCGGCAAATCAGAAACAAACGAAACATGGTCTACCCACACCAGTCTGCCGTTACTTTTAATGGCATTAAATGCTGCCGGTAAGTTTTTTATTCTTTCTCTAACCTGTGGCCAAAAGTTTTCTGGGTTACAGGCATATTCATGGAGTCTTTCAAAGCGATTTGGGTCACTTACATTACTGGCCAATCCTTCATTTAAATCGGTTACCGGTACACTCAAACTGTCGTTCCAAAACTCGTAAAAGGAACGGGTTACGTCTTTTGTGGTTTTTCCAATAAGAAGCACATCTCTATCTCTAAAATTGTATTCATGGTCGTAGTCAAAGTATTCATCTGCAATATTTCGCCCACCAGTTATCACCACTTTATTATCTACAATTAATGTTTTGTTGTGCATTCGCTGATTTGCCGACCTAAATTCAGTCGCGAATTTTTGCACTTTTTTAATTATGCTCTTTCCCAAGTTTACCCCGGGATTATAGATTTTGATATTTATATTTTTATGAGAATCTAGAGTGAGAATATCCTGTATTCCCGCATTTACCATAATGTCATCAACGAGGATGTTTACGACAACGCCACGATCAGCCGCTCGAACCAAATAGTCACAGGCAATAAGGCCAACGTTATCTGTAGAAAAAATGAAGTATTGAATATTTATGGTTTTCTCTGCATACTCGGTTAGCCAAGCTCTGGCAATCATAGACCCCGAGCCATCTTCAAGTACATAGGTTCCCGTTTTGGTCTCCATAAGGTTTTCAATGTCTTGTAATTCTTTGGATAATGAAAGGGAATCGTTTCTATGAATGCGTTCGCAAAAATTTGTCTCTGCAGCAGGAATGAGCGCTTGTTCCTGGTTGCAGCTTGTAAATGAAGCTAAAGTGGCTAAAAGTAGTGAAGTTAGATAGCTGTGGTTTTTTGTAAAGATATTCATCATTGAAATAAATTATAATGCCTGTTGCTTAGATGCTGAAAAGTAATAAAATGAATGTTCACCTTTTGGCTTTAGTGGTCAAAGAGTAAACATTCAATTATTGGGCTATAATTCATCAATAGACTCCTCCTGTCTTTTGATTGCTTTTAGATCTCGCGTGTTTTTTTGTACGGCAATAGAACCAGATAATAATAGGGTAGAAGTCATGCTATAAAACCCTTTTTCGCTCAAGTCAATATCGGCATTTCGCAACCCAATAACCAAGAGTAGAACAGATACAATTGTTGCAAACTAACTTATACCATAGTAGAGTTCTGTAACTTCAATGTTTTCGGTTCTGTCTCTTATCAATTTTCCCTAGATGCTTATTTCAACAACATCTACCATCCCAAATCATCGGTTGACTTACTGTTTTTGTTACTTGCGCGATGTCTTTTAGATTTTTGAAGTTTGGTATATTCTATTGGACTTATTTGGTTTTAACTATATGAAAACCACTAATCGTTACCCGGTGATTTTGTATAAAAAATCATTCGTAAGGCTTAAGTATGAATGTTATTGTATGATTAATCATGCAATATAACGGGAATTACCTCCTAGATAGAGGTCATTTGGTTGTTTTCGTTGTTGTGTATTTCAGTCAAAAAACGCAATATTACAAGTCTCGTTGGTATATGCACTCCAGTTCAGCAAGTGCATATTTGCATCATCATTTGTCATGGAGCCGTTTATATATTCAGTGTCGGTAAAATGACAAGACCAAAAAATTAACGCATGTTCCGCCTTAACCCCATTATAATTTTGCCCCGTCCTGTCTCCATTGGAGCTCCGATATCTCCTAGTTGTTTTATCATAAAAGAAAAGGGACTCACGGCTTGCAGCTGCATAATTGGGGGTATAATTTGTCATCCAAACCCTAACTTTACATCCATCCTCATCTCCACAAAGTTCCTCAATCACAGAAATGGGGATACTTGTTGAATTCTGATCTACAGAAGCAGTATAAACCGCACTTCGTTTTCTAGCTACAGGTCCCCAACTAGTGCCATTGCAATATTCCATTAGCTTTGTGGTGCTATTGTAACGTAGAGACCCTTCAAGTGTTGAGGTGCATGCAACATTTGAATTTCCAAGCTTCATATCCCCATTTACATCAAGAGATGCTTTAGGTTCAATCACATTTATGCCGATTCTACCTGATGTTATCATTGCTGGTGCACTGCTTGTTGCTCCCCTAATATTAAGGGTTTTATTGTTGTAGTTGCGTATATAGGTATTTTCAGTCATGTGAAAGCCTCCACCATAGTCTTCAAAATAAAGACCATTACTTCCTTTAACCCTAAGCCAATCTCCATCGACCATAACTCCTCCTTTTATGTGTAATTCTTTGGCAGGGGCAACAGTTCCAATACCCACTTTCCCAGTAACTAAGAGGTCTGATGTCCTCGTGGTGCCTACTACGTCCAATTTGACTGTGGCATGAGGGGAAACACCAATGCCTGCATTTCCATTTACATAAAGTCCTGTGGATTTTACGGTTCCGTTTACATCAAGTTTTTCTGCTGGAGCTGCAACGCCAATACCAACATTGCCGTGTTTAATTCCACTTTGAGTCATAGTTGTCATGTCCACAGTGTTTGAATCAGTATATTTTCTAAACTCAGTTTTCCAAGGGTTCATGGCATACCATTGCGTATTTCCAGTAGCACCGGTACCGTAACCCACGAATAAAATGTTCAAATTAGTGTCGTATACCATCATTCCTTGAGAAAATTTAACGGAGCTCATCGTCTCTCTCTGAGAGGTAGTCATTCTAGGAACAAGAAAGCCTTTGGTTTTTGATTCTAAATCTAAAACAGAATTTGGATCAGGATTAGGGGTGTTTATACCAACTTGAGCCGTAAGAGTGAGCGAAACAAATAGAATTAAAAGAATAGGAATTATAGACTTCATTAGTGGGTAATAATTGAATTGACAATTTCTTAATGTACTCGGCGAATTTATATCAATAAAAGACTGAAAGCTTTAACGGGTCTATAATTTTATAATCAGGAATTTAGTTATTTCTATAAATTAACCTGGCTAGATACCTATAACATAAACCCCAGTTTTTGTTTCCATAAAATCTTCAACTTCTTCCAATTCTTTAGATAAAGAAAGGGGGGCGTTTCTATGAATGCGTTCGCAAAAATTTGTCTCAGCAGCAGGAATGAGCGCTTGTTCCTAGTTTCACCTTGTAAATGAAGCTAAAGTGGCTATAAGTATTGAAGTTAGCTAGCTGTGGTTTTTTGTATAAAATTCATCATTGAAATAAATTACAATGCCTGATGCTTAGATGCTGAAAAGTAATAAATTGAATGTTCACCTTTTGGCTTTAGTGGCAAAAGAGTGAACATCCAATTATTGGGCTATAATTCATCAATAGACTCTTCCTGTCTTTTAATTGCTTTTAGGTCTCGTGTATTTTTTTGTACAGCGATAGAACCAAATAATGCAAGTGTAAATGCCATTCCGTAAAACCCTTTCTCACTCAAATCAATGTCAGCGTTTCGCAACCCAATAACTAAGAGCAGAACAGCTGCTATTGCCGCAAACCAACTTATACCGTAGTAGAGATCGGTAACTTCAATACCTTCGAGTCTATCTCTCACGGATTTTTGTACCGATATAACTGAGAATAGCCCAAATAAAATAATAGTAAAATAGTAGCCTTTTTCATTGAGCAACATATCTGCATTCCAGAGTCCGATGCAAAAGGAGATAAGACCAATTCCAAGAGCTAACCATGCTGATCCTATAAATGCAGCTGTAGGTTTAAATCCTCCGAATCTTGTTTCAGTATTCTTCGGTTTTTTCGTTTCATTTTCGTTTTCTAACATAATATTTTCTTTTTAATTACTCGACAAATGTGAGGCAATTGGAGTAGGTAGTAAAATCAATATTTCAATATTTATTACGATATATAACTATATAAAAATTACATTTACGATTTTAATAAAGGGCTATTCAGTAAATATTATTACGATATATGATTCCTGTAATTGATCTGATTTCTCTACAAGGCGAAAAAGAAAAGGCGGCTTTTATCCAGTTTTTAGAAAGCCGGAATAAGCGAAAAGATACGCGAAACGTAAGTTTGTATAAGGACTTTTTGAATGGAAATGAAAAAAGGCTATTGAATGAAATTAGCGCTAACTCATATAACGCCCTAAAAAAAAGGTTGTGTGATCAATTGATTGATTTTTTGGCGAATAACGCCCTCCTAAAGGAATTATCAGAAGAGAATAAGGTCATTAAACTTATTGCTATTTCAAGAAAGTTACTGGGTACAGGCCATTTTCATGCCGGCCTAACTCTTTTAAAAAGAGCAGAAAACAAGGCGTTGGCGATAGAGCACCATTCCATGCTCAATGAAATTTACCATAGCATGATTGAGTATTCACACAATTCTAAAAGTCCTGAATTAGAAATCCTTTTTCATAAACTTGAGCAAAATAACGAACAGTTTATTGCGCAAGAGCGGCTGAGTGTTTTGTACGCAAGCATGCGTCATCAGTTTAACACAGAGAACCTAAGTGACGTTTCTGTTTCATTGCATAATATATACGACGAAGGATTAAAAACTTTTGGCATTAAGCCCGAGATGGCGCTAAATTTCAAGAGCTTGAATCAGCTTTGTATATTGAGTGATTTATATGCAGCACAGACTAAAAATTATAAAGGGCTTGACCTGTTTTTTGAAGAGCTGGTTCCAACAATTCAAGGAGGGGTAAAGGACAATAAAAAGGCCTTAGGGCATCATATTGAATTACTTTATGGTCTAGCCAACATCTATTTCAGGCGAAACAATTTGGAGCAGAGTAAATACTATTTAGATCAAATGTATATCCAAATGAAACGATACGATAGTAGATGTTATGGAGACTGGATAGCCCCTTATAACAATGTTTTAGCCTTAATTTACAATTTTACTGGATCTTGGGAAAAAGCGTTGAACGTATTAAGCGATTGTTTTGACACTAACCAACTATCGCAATCAGAAACATTGCTTTTAAAGCTCAACTTATGCGTTATTCATTTCCAACAAGGAAACCTGGAAGAAGTAAAAACGATTATGCGTTCTTTTAAAAAGACAGATGCTTGGTTCTTGAAAGAAATGGGGAATGAGTGGCTTTTCAATTACAAAGCAATGGAGGTGCTATTGCATTTTGATCTTGAAAACGACCAACTGGCCGAGTCGCTAATAGAAAGTTTTAAACGTAAATACGCTATCCACTTTAAGAAAGACAAGGACAATGCTATTTGGCCTTTTCTATTATTGGTTAAGTCGATTCTCCTTAACCCCGAACAACTCAACTCTGAAAAATTTGAGAAAAAAGTTGAAGCGACCATTCCTTGGAAAGGCGAAAGTGAGGACTTCTTTAATTTGTGTTTCTACGCTTGGTTAAAGGCGAAAATGAATGGAAGACCTGTCTATGAAACAACAATGAGTTTGCTTAAAACAACGTAATGTCTTTGTTTGAATTCTATTCGTGAATGGTTAAAAAACCAGCGGCACTCATTTCACCATAAAGTGAGGTCATTTCCCAACACTGAACATCTTGATACGTAATAGAAACCAGTTTTTTCGACTGGCTCCTACCTTACATGACTATGGAGCACCATAACCACCCATTAATAGCATGGCGCTAATTACCATAGGCAAACTTTCTAAAACGAAGCCAAACAGAGCAAAGAGCATTATTGGAAGTTCGACCAATTTGGCCAGCACAAAATTCTTTCGCGTTCTTTAATCTGAGCTAAATAGCCCGCAAAAGAAGAAAGCAAGTTGAAAGGAAGAACCATTGCTGCTGAGGCAACCGAAATGATGGTGCTTTTGTTTTCAGGAGAAACCCAATAAATGGCAATAAAGGAAATTAAACTTTTAAGTAAGTTATCGTTGAGGAAGCCTAAAAACTGTGCTGTAAATAAGTGTTTCCAATTTCGTGTTGTAATTTTTGCTCTTTCTGACATAACTTTTAATCATTAATTATTGAGCAAACTTGTTGCAAGCTAGAACGGAACTAAAATCATTTATCTTTATAAGATTATTATGTATTTGAGAGTAAATACCTGAATTAATTTTAAAAAATGACATCAATTAAATTAGTGCGATATATAAAATTTACACGGATTTCAATTGCTTTAATCATTGGACTCAACTTTTCATTCCTTTTTTGAGCTTAAAAGCTTAGATTCATCCTACTCTTAATACTGTTTTGAAAATAATGTTGAATTGGATGTTTTGGTAATTGAAATAAATAATTTTTTGAATAGGACTGGGCTATAAAAATCCAAATTACAGACAATAAGCATTCGAGTTGGCGACCGACTTTTTTATGATGCATAAACGCGAGTGATTTCAATAGGAATCGTAATCCACTGCAGTCATTAAGTCTTTTTTAATTTCATGATTTCGCTCATGTAAGTTGGTAAAGATTTATAACAAAAAAAGCCCCTCACTTTCGTGAGAGGCTTTCTGTGATCGCGCCAGGATTCGAACCTGGGACCGTCTGCTTAGAAGGCAGATGCTCTATCCAGCTGAGCTACGCGACCTTTTTAAAACCCTGTGGGTTTTAAAAATGAAGAACTATTTGTACTTCATTCTATTATCTAACCCCCTGTGGGTTTTAAAAATGAAGAACTATTAAGTCCTACATTTTATTTCAATTCTTACCAGTGGATTAAAAAAATAACAATAATTTGATTCTTATTCCCCTTCTACCTACTGTAGGCATTAAAAAATGATTCAATAAATAAAAATTACCACCTCATTTTCCGGCTGCAAATATAAAAATTCGTTCTACCTGCAATTACTTCTTGTATTGGAATTTTAATATTTTTGAAAGCACTCAAAAATTAATGTCTCGTAGTGGCATCAAGTAAACTAAAATCGCTTAATACTAAGCAAAGAAGAATAACCATATTAACAACAATAGTTGTCTCATATGTTGTGCTCCTTTTTGTGCTGGTATTTTTTGAAAATGCGAGTCAAGAAAGTCCAATTCGTGATTTTTTTGATGCACTCTGGTATTCTATCGTTACACTTACCACCGTTGGTTACGGAGACATGTATCCACACACTGCTGGAGGTAAACTGATTGGCAGTATTTTTATATTGGGTAGTTTTAGTATTTTTGGGTTTCTCATTGGACAGATTTCCAATTACATGTCAGAACGTTTAGAAGAACGAAAACTTGGTTTTCAAGGTACGAATTTTACAAATCATGCTGTAATCATTGGCTGGAACAATTCTGGCTATGAAGTACTTGAACAACTTATTGGTGTTGGAAAAAAAGCTGCTATTGTTACCAATAGAAGAGACGATATAGATTTAATTCGAGAAAACTATTCGGACAAACAGGTTTTTACTCTGCTTGCAGACTACAATAAAATGGAAATATTGGAGAAGGTCAATATTTCAAAATCAGCAGTTGTTTATGTGAATTTTGAAGATGACACAGAAAAATTGGTCCAAATTCTCAACATAAAGAAATTTTATTCTGATTTAAAATACATTGTGACTCTTGAAAACTCGAACTTAAAAAATACCTTCTTGAGTGCCGGAGTTACCTACACTATTTCAAAAAATGAAATTTTATCGAAACTACTAGCTAGCTATATATTTGAACCTGATGTGGCTCGCTACAGTGAGGATATTTTATCATATGCTGAAAACGACGATGATTACGATATAAAAGAATACCTTGTTAATTCTGAAAATCCTTTTAGGGGGATGGTATATAACGATGTATTCTTGCAGCTTAAAAAAGAATCAAATGTCATTTTAATTGGTTTGTCTAAAATTAATGGTAATGAACGAAATTTAATTAAGAACCCTAGTCATGATGTTACTATTGAGACCGGCGATTTTTTAATAATGATTATGAATGGGGCTGCCTCTAGTAAGATTGAATCTGTATTTAAAACTGAGGAGGGTGGTTACTAACCGCTAAATTATATGGGGCTATTAATTCCTATTATTCTAGTTGCCTTTTGCTCTATTGTTATCTGGAGAAGCGTGGATGGTTTTACTGTGGCATCTGATTACTTAGGAAGAAACTTAAGTGATGGTGTTAAAGGCGCTACCATTAATGCCATCGCAAGTTCAATGCCTGAGTTATTCACCACCATTTTCTTCTTGTTTTTTCTTAACGATGTTGATGGATTCAGTGGCGGTATAGGAACTACAGCTGGTTCAGCGATTTTCAACGCAATGATTATCCCTGCAGTTGCAATTTTAGCGGTTATTTATGCTGGAATGACAAAGGTGGTTACTGTTTCCAAGAAAGTAATTCGTAGAGATGGTATTGCACTCATACTTACAGAAGGTATTTTAATTGTTCTCATTTCTGGTAATAGTCTTTACTGGTGGCACGGAGCCATATTGATGGGTATTTATGTTATTTACATCACCTATATGCTGACCACTATGACTAAAGGCGAAAAAGTTGACGATGATGCTTACCATGAACAGAAACAATCTGAGTTATTTGAGGATATTGAAGTTGACGAAAAAGACAGCTCTAGACTTCAACAAGGAATAACTTTAGACTTTGAAGGCTTTTTTGTTGGTGGCAAGAAAATGACAAATGCAAATGCTTGGCCCTTACTAATAACTAGTACACTTACTATTGCAGTAAGTTGTTACCTGCTAGTTTTGGCGTGCGAATGGATTGGAGCTAAGTCTTATAACGTACCCCTAATTGGAACTTTTGAAGGTTTAGATATTCCTATATTATTTGTCGCATTAATTATAGCGTCCATGGCCTCTTCCATACCTGATACAATTATTAGTATGAAAGATGCCCAAAAAGGCAATTATGATGATGCGGTATCTAATGCTATGGGAAGCAACATGTTTGATATTTGCTTTGCTTTAGGATTCCCTCTGTTCCTATTCACTTTGCTGCATGGGCCGATTCAAATGACCCCGGAGATTAATGAGCTAAGTGGTGAGCTTAGAGTTTTACTTTTCCTTATTACCATTGTAGTCTTCTTTATATTCTACCTCGGGAAATCTGTTGGGAAAATAAAATCTTTCATGCTACTAGGACTTTACATTCTTTTCCTATTTTATGTGGTTGGACGTAGCTATAATGACCCAATATCTAGTGCTGTTGCGGATTTCCTTAGAGCTATCCTACACTTCTTTAATAGTTTTTTTTACTAGAATAATATTTATTTGTTAAGAAAGCAGTAAGATTATAGCTTGATGATTCGCTGTAACTCTCTTATTTCTTCTGCTTTATGCCCCTGCCCATCTTGTTCGTAGGAGTGGATTAGATTATTCATTGACCTAACCATAATGTCATAGTTAGAGCAAGGCAAAAAGAAAATTGGGTTTGGTTTAAGTTTAAGCTCTTTTAAAAAAGCATCAATATCTCTCTTCCCAAAAACACTTCCTCCGGAAAAAGGATTGATGTAAAATAATATTTTCGGTTCGTCAGAATCTCCTAAAGAAAAATCCATTAAATCGCCCCAAGCCAAAATAAAATGACGGGGCAGATTTACACCATAGACCGGTAAATCAAGTCTTTCGGCAAGAATTAAGTACAAAACCGCTAATGAAATAGGGTTTCCCTTTTTACTTTCTAGCACTCTATTAATAAATGAATTATCCGTAGAATGATAATGTTTTTTATTTCCTTCGAAACCATGTACATCAAACATGATATGATTAAAAACTTTAAGTTTTTCGAGTGCTGTTAATCCATCATGAAACTCTAACCAAATGTCTTTTTCAATCTTATTGATTAGCGCTCTAATTTCATCATCATCAATTTCAGGATATTGATATTTAGCAAGAGCCAACATCCCATCTAACAAATCCTTTTCTTCAGTGGCCGCCCATTTACCCAAGTCCGCTTTTACGTTATCAAATTGAATGTTATGGATAATATTCTCTACCCTACTTTGAAATAAAATTCCATAAGCTTGATGCTCCCATGCGTCTTCCAACACTGGAATTATTTCTTCACCCATGGATTCTATTTTCAACCGTATTTGATCAAAAATCAATTCATCAGGATCATCCAACAAGGAGATAAGTGCTTTTATTTCTTCAGTAGCTGATGCCATTGCAACAAATGTAGCGGCAACAATAAGCGCTGGACTTGGTGCTTTTTTTAGTTATAAATACTAAACTGTTAGTCTATCCAAAACCGTATCAATCAATTTATCCACTGTAACTCTATAATCTTCTGAGTATGTTTTGCTAAATCGGTTGGCAATAACTGCGCAAACGGTGCAGCATTTATGACCTAATAAGCTTCCAATACCATATAAGCCCGACGTCTCCATTTCAAAATTTACTATACGTTGTTCTCCAGACCTAAAATCCCTTAACAGTTCATTTTGATTCGGTATTTGCGCCTTTAAACGCAAAACTCGCCCTTGCGGCCCATAAAAGCCATTAGCGGTTGCTGTAATTCCCTTAACCATTCCTGGTTCAAGCTTATCAACTAATTCTTGGTTTCCTTCGCTAACATAAACATCTACTTCGTGACCGTTTTCTTTATAAAACTTAATGAAATCATTTTGAATTTGAGATTCAGCCGCTGTTTTTGAATGCGTGTAGAAATTTAATAGTCCGTCAAAACCAATTCCGAAAGAAGAAATAGCGAAAGAATCGACAGGAATATCAGCTTGCAAAGCTCCGCAAGTGCCAATCCTAATCAAATTCAAGGACTTCAATTCACTTTTAATAGATCGGTTTTCTAAATCAATATTAACTGCAGCATCCAGCTCATTTATGGCTATATCGATATTATCTGTGCCAATTCCTGTAGATAAAGCTGTAATTCGTTTTCCTTTATAGCTTCCTGTTGTTGTGCAAAATTCTCGATTTTGAATTGAAAATTCAATAGTATCAAATTTGTTAGAAATCTGCTCTACCCTACCTTGGTCTCCAACTAGAAGCACAGTATCAGCTATATGCTCTGGCTTCAAATGCAAGTGATAAACACTGCCATCTTTGTTTAAAACCAATTCACTCTCTTGCAGAGTCTCGCTGTGTCTATTTGGGGTAGTTTTCATAATTTTCTAGTTCTTATTGCAGCCAAATTAGTATTATTCGCTTTTAGGAACTGTTAATCCATATTTTATTTCAAATTTGTTTTATGCTCAATGGTAACCTTATAAAACTTCGCGCGCTTGAACCAGCAGATATCGATTTGCTTTTTGAATGGGAAAATAATAGCGAGGTATGGCAGATCTCAGACACCACTCAGCCTTACAGCCGCTATGCTCTTGAGCAGTACATTAATAGTGTCCAAGATATTTATGCGCAAAAACAAATTAGATTTATTATTGAAGAGTTAGGAACCAAAAAAGCTCTGGGCTGTGTCGACCTTTTTGATTTTGATCCAAATCATCGAAGAGTTGGCGTGGGAATACTAATTAGCAAGAGCGACAATCGAAATAAGGGATTTGGTAAAGAAGCTATTGGACTTATACTGGAATATTGTAAAGAAATATTAGAATGTCATCAAGTATATTGTAACGTGCTTATTTCAAATGAAATTAGTCTGAACTTATTTGACCATTTTGGTTTTAACGCGGTCGGAGTTAAAAAAGACTGGATAAGAATTGGAAATGAAATGCACAACGAAGTTTTACTTCAAAAAATATTTGAATAATTGAAAAGGGCTTTTCTCATTTTATTGGTTGTAATTGTCTTGATCGGAAGTTATATTGGTTATAATTATTACCAAAAAATATATGCGCCGGCAGTTTTAGGAACTGAATCTAAACTGCTTTACATATCAAGCGACATCAATTATAGTTCCCTATTAGCATCACTTAAAGACACATCGTGGCTAAAGAGTGCTGATGATTTTGATTGGGTTGCACAACAAAAAAACTACCCAAACCTTTTAAAATCAGGGAAATATAAAATAGAAGCTGGTTGGAGTAATGCACAGCTAATCGATAGACTTCGATCGGGAGAGCAGATACCTGTTCAAGTTACCTTTAACAATCAGAGAACGATAGCACAACTAGCTGGAAGAGTTTCAAGCTATTTAGAAGCAGACTCATTGGAATTCCTCGCATACTTTACCAACCAAAAAACAATTCGAAAATATGGTTTTAACTCCGCAACATTTCCAGCGCTTTTTATTCCTAATACTTATGAGTTTTATTGGAATACCAGTCCCGAACAGTTTGTTCAACGAATGGCTCAAGAATTTAAAAGCTTTTGGGATACCAATAGAAAGGCTAAAGCAGCTCAGCTAAATCTTACGCAAAGTGAAGTAGTAACCTTGGCTAGTATTGTGGAAGAAGAAACGAAAATGAATGACGAAAAACCACGTGTTGCTGGAGTATATCTAAACAGATTAAGGAAAAATATGTTGCTTCAGGCGGATCCAACACTCATATTTGGAATAGGTGATTTTTCGATTC
>Ga0206128_1000876_pt1 | contig 32524 bp, 46 predicted proteins | sample Helgoland_Spring_7_FD_148601 | JGI IMG/M metagenome (GOLD analysis project Ga0206128, IMG submission 148601) | Pelagic subsurface seawater microbial communities from Kabeltonne, Helgoland, North Sea - Helgoland_Spring_Bloom_20160426_1 | ecosystem: Environmental > Aquatic > Marine > Epipelagic ... | reverse complement strand
TAACACTACAAAACAAAGGAATCCCTATTATCACGATAATCTAGTGATAATAGGGATTCCCGTATATTGGCTGCTTAATTGCGGCCTTTTTTATATATAAAATAATTGTTGACCTGTCCAATTAAACAGGTACAATGCTCGCATCAACTACAGAAACGGAGCAAACAAAATGAGCGATAAAAAATTACCGGCACACCTTCAGAAAGTTTTAGACAAAAGAGATGAGAAGTTTAAGGCTTTAGGGCTAAAAAAAGCCCCTTCTGATTTTCTTGCAGAATGTCACAAAAAAGCTGAAAAAGCGGGTGACAAGAACGCGCTTATTCACGGTTTGATATGATAATTATAGGGCGTGAATATAGGGTAGTTGCTGAATGCGGTGATTACTCTATCGAGGACTTGCCACACAAGGAAGGCATAAAAAAAATGGCTGGCGAATTGGTAAAAGTAATCGGGCATGATGGCAATGGAGGCGAAAGCTTTAGAGCTTATAAAATCAAAGATACATCTGGAGATACAGCATGGGCATGGGAGAGAGAGATGGAATGATTGAGCTAACCAAAAAGCAAAAAGCAGTATACGATTTTATTGTAGCCTACCTTTGCAAACATCACAGGCCACCTACAAGGGTTGATATAAGGGACGGGATGGGATTTAAGAGCGGTAATTCAGCGCAGGAGTACTTAGCTATATTAGAAAAGAAGGGCGCTATAACGCTGTTAGATGGCGATAGAAACATACATTTGAATAACGTTAGGCTAGAGGTTATACATGGCAAATAAAAAACCAAAAAACGGCGTTACAAATAGAATGATATTGGGCGATTTTGACTACCCTTGGTTGCTGCCTACTATGTGGAGTGAAACCAATCAGCAGTGGGTAGTGGCCACAATTCAAACGCAAGAATGTGACGGAAAAAACGATCCGTACTTTGAAAATGAATGGTTTGATGATGAAGAGTTAATTAAATGGGTAGAATTTCCAAACTAAACTAGAGGATATTATTATGAACTACTTAAACCCTGAGCACGACACGCCGCCTTTTGATCAGTGGATATTTTTAGATATGGGCAGTTACTTTACTTTTGGCAGAATATTAAAGATTAGCCCGAATGATGAAGAGGCTAAAAGCGAGTACTTATCGCTAAAAAATGATGGCGATGATTATTTGGAGTATCAGTTCTACATACAGCCAATGACATCGAAAGACGATTATCAAATTAACTATTTTTACAATGGTGACCATTTTGAAAGCGATTTACTAAGTCATTTTACCGATTCGATAAATACTTGGGCACTTTTACCGTATAAAACAAAGTACGCGTAAATAAAAAGCCCTAGTTGACATAATATCACGCTAGGGCTTAGAATAGCGTAAAGCAGATGTGAAACTCTGTAAACAAAGAATGACACTAAAGACTTATTAATTTAGCTCCTTTGGTTGTCATACCGTCATCACAACCGCCCTCGGTTACCGTCATTCGCGGTAAGTTTCACCAACCAAGGGAGCTAACCTAATAGGTTTTTTATGCACTACTATCAATTTAATATATCTGACTATCGTAAAGACACTAACCACCTAAGTCTTTTAGAGCATGGCATCTATCGTATGCTAATTGATACCTATTATTTAAACGAATCACCTTTATGCGCAGACGATGCGCAATTAATGCGAACGCATAATATACGCACAGAGGATGACAAGATAGCGTTTAAAAATGTTATTAATGACTTTTTCATAAAAAAAGATGACGGATACCATCACAGCGGATGTGACGAAAGAATGAAAGAAGTCTACGAAAAGAGCGAAAAAGCTAGATTGTCTGCACAAAAAAGGTGGAATAAGAAGCGAACGCAATGCGAACGCATAGAAAACGCATCGGAATCGCAATGCGAACGCAATGCGAACGGTATGCTACCTAATACCTATAACCTAGAACCTAATAAAAACAATAGTCAGGAATCAAAGATTCCTCCTTGTCCACATGAAAAAATAATTGATCTTTACCATAAAACATTACCTGAACTACAGACAGTTAATAAAACCCTATGGAAAGGCTCGAAGCGTGAAAAGGATTTAACTGCACGATGGAGACAAAACGAGGAGTTCAGAAAATCAGAGTTTTGGAATTGGTATTTTAATAGTGTTAAGCAAAGTGTGTTTCACATGGGGGAAAATGATAGACAATGGAAAGCTGATCTTGGATGGCTAATCAAAAAAGATAACTTTATAAAAATGGTGGAGAAATTTAGCTCATGATTAACTTAGAGGCAGAAAGAGCGATAATTACATCCGTATTGGTAAAGCCTAAACTAATTGACGACATTATTGAGATATTACAGCCGTCAGACTTTACGGATATATCATACGGCTTGATTTTTAACACGCTAACGGCTTTAGATCCCAAAGACATTGATATTATTAGCCTTGCTGAAAATCTGTCTAGCAAGGGCATTTTGGAACAGGTAGGAGGGATGTCGTTTCTTTCTGATTTATTCAACGGGATGGCAACCTCTGCAAATGCCTTGTCATACGCAAGGGTTCTTAAGGATAAATCTAATTTAAGAGGGTTAGGCTGCAAGCTTCGTGATGCGCTTATGCAGCTTGACACCGTTGAAAGCTACGCGGATGCGGTAAGCAGCGTTGGTGCAATACTTGAAAGCACCGATATTCAGGTTGATGGCTACAAAGAATTTAAAGATATCGTCAGGGGTCAAATGATGAACCTTGATGCACGCTTTAAGGCTGGGGGTGGCTTTGACGGGCTTCGCACTGGGTTTGACTCTTTAGATGAAACAATCATGGGGTTAAAGCCTGCTGATTACTGGGTGATAGGTGCTAGGCCGTCGATGGGCAAGACAGCTTTCAGCTTGGCTATATGCCAAAACGTAGCAAAGGCCGGGGGGAATGTTCTATATTTTAGCGCAGAATCATCGAAAGAGTCGCTAACTGATAGAGTTATAACATCATGCAGCGGCGTAGACTCAAAGACGATAAAATCGGCACGCCTTACCGATGAAAATTGGTCTAGCTTGTCCGCGGGGGTGTCTACGATATTAGATTACAGCTTGAGTATTATTGATATATCTGGAATTGATATATCTCATGCGAAAGCAATAGCCAGAAAATTCAATCGAAAAAGAAAAGTAGATTTAATCGTTGTTGACTATCTTCAGCTAATGACCTGCAAGACTGCAAAGGGAGATTTTGAGGTTGCAAGCGCCGTTAGCAGGGGATTGAAGGCGATGGCAAAGGATACCGGCTGCCCTATTATCGCCCTTGCACAACTTAGCCGTGAAGTGGAAAAGCGCCAAAATAAGCGACCGCTAATGTCTGATTTAAGGTCTACTGGTCAGATTGAGCAAGACGCTGACATTATCACTTTTCTTTATCGCGATGAGTATTACAACGAAGATTCTCCAGACAAAGGAATAACAGAGCTTACTATGCGAAAAAGCAGGGACGGCGAAATAAAAGATCATTTTTTTAAGTCTGATTTTTCAACTATGAGATACGAAGAAATCAACTATAGCCCAGCTCAACAAGAGCCAACATACAAACCGTTTGCAGGAAATTAACATGGAATCACTTAAAGGTATCGGCTCAATCCTAAAAGTAGCTATGGTAAATATCGACAAAAAGCAAAAAACAACAAAACCTAACTATCTTGAATTTAGGTCAGATATGAGAAAGCTGTTTAACGATCAAAATATGTTTAACGAGAAATCACTTGATAGATCATGGAGTAAGCAATGAACGTATTAAGTTTGTTTGATGGCATGAGTTGCGGACGAATAGCCCTAGACCGAGCGGGAATACTGGTAACGAATTACTTTTCATCTGAAATAGACAAGCACGCAATAAAGGTTAGTGAAGACAACTATCCAGATATAACGCGCCTTGGTGATATTAACGACTGGCATTTTTGGGGCATTGACCCAGCTAAGATTGACATAATACTTGCGGGTAGCCCGTGCCAAGGCTTTAGCTTTGCAGGAAAGCAGCTAGCGTTTGATGACCCACGCTCTGCCCTATTCTTTAAGTTTATCGACATACTTAATTGGGTAAAATCTCATAACCCAAATGTTAAATTTTTGCTTGAAAATGTAAGAATGAAAAAAGAGTATTTAGATGTAATAACCGAGGCTGTAGGGTTTGAGCCGGTGCTTATCAATTCAGCATTGTTATCAGCTCAAAATAGGCAGCGGTATTATTGGTGTAACTGGAATATAGAGCAGCCAAAAGATAAAGGAATTACTCTTGCAGACATCATTGAAAGTGGTGTTGTCGATAGAGAAAAGGCTTTTTGCATAGATGCGAATTACTGGAAGGGTGGCAATTTAAAAAGTTATTTTGAAAAGAATAGAAGGCAGCTAGTATTCGAGGCAAAAAATGGTAAGAACGTAACCATAAATTCCAATCAAATATATACGCCACGGACTTTTTATGAAACTCGCACTGAACATGGAAAAATAGAACGCAAGCGCTTATCTAAATTAAAAGGCAGGGATACTACGCCACGATGCAAAAAGAGCAAGCACTACGTGGTATGCCCTCACGAAAAAGCAAACTGCATTGTGACTGTAGACAGCTTTTTAAATTGGGTTATCGATAAAGATTACTTTTGCAGAAAGCTAACACCAATTGAATGCGAACGATTACAGACGGCCCCAGATAACTACACAAAAGCAGTAAGCAATAGCCAGCGGTACAAAATGCTTGGAAACGGATGGACTGTTGACGTTATAACTCATATTTTAAAGCAGGGGATTAACCGATGAACGAAGAACTGCAAACCACACTAGACCAATACGGGATAACGCTTGAGGAATATTTGCTAGGCTGTAGCGTTAGTGATGAAGAGTTTTACAGTAGATATGGGGGTGACTTATGAGAAATTTCACATGCGAGCAATGCGGTACAGTTTGCTTTGATTCGCCCCGGGGATATATCAACGGATGCGAGCATTACAAGCCGGATGCTAGAGTGATGAAAGGGTTTGGATTTGCTCTTGATATCGGTGGTATCCCGCGCAAGTGGGCAGTCGATGAATACGGAACCAGGCGTTTTATTGATAATAACGAGCAGGTGATAAAATGAACCAAAAACTACGAGTACACAATCATTTAAAAGCTGGGAACACGCTAACCAGTGCGGACGCCTACGAGAAGCTTGGTATCGTCTCTTTCCCGAAGAGAATATGCGAAGTTAAGGAAATGGGCGTTAAAGTAAAGGATCGCTGGAAACGCGTAAAAACGCGCTTTGGTAACTATACGAGAGTTAAGGAATATTACCTATGAAATCAACTTACACAAAAAAACAACAATTAGTAGCTGGGACATATCTGCAAATGAAAAAAGAGCTAGGCAAGTGGCCTACTCAAATTCAAGTTGCGAACAGAATGAAGGTTAGCCGAGGCTCAGTTAGCAATATAGTTTTACGACTAAAAGAGCTTGGCGTTATTCAGTACAGCAGCAGAAAAACCATAAGCGAGATAGTGGATATCTGCGAGATAGATGTACCAAAGCTGCAGCCAAGACAGTCAAGAATCAACTGGTTAGCATCAAGTATTCTAGCGTCACAACGAAAGATTACAGTATAAGCGTTACGGGCTGCTCGTTTGTGCGCACTAACTGGCTTACTAATAGTAATAATCCAAGATTTCTCATCATGATTTTACCTGTGCAGTATTAATAATTAAGGAGTGTGCTTAAATATGCCTGAGTACACAAATCCACTGACTTCTTGTTTGGTGTGAAACGCGACTTTTTAGTTTATTGATGTCCGGCTAGCAATTATCTGAAATCTATCTTGCGACCCACCAGTCTTAAATCCTAACCCTCCAGCCGTTAATCTAATACTTATGGTGGTGCCTTCTGACAAATAAGGGTAGTTCCATGACGTGTGATCATTTAACTGTATTGCCTGAGAACGTGAAACGACACCATCTATAAGGATAGCCGCAACGACACCTTCAAGATTAACTTTTTGGTACATATTAACAGTAATGTCATTTAATCCGCCATCAGGAACGGTAAAAACGCCGGTGGCAGGCGAGAATGACACTGAATGATAATTAAGATCATTTCCTTGGGTATTAATACTATCGTAAATTACACCAACCGATCCATTTATTAATCCATTATTTGTTGTTGTATCATAAGCATCAAGAATTAACTTCCTACTAAAATATAAGGTTCCACCGCTAACTCCATTATCCCCTTGGAGCATGTTCACGCCAAAACTTTTATTGTCTTTGTAAACTCTAACGGCAGAATTTCCAATCGTTATGTTTTTAAGTGACCTTGCGCTAGTGGCAGCCCAGTTATTGTTTAATGTTGATACTATCCCAGTGAAACTGGAGTCGGTTTCTATGTAAGATGCTAAGTTTTGCGTATGTTTACCTATGCAATTAGTGGCTGAAAATGAACCAGCATCAGGTGACGACAAGCCGAGAGTATTTGACGAATTAAATAAAGGTGCTGCTCCCTCGGTCACGCAATCAGAAATGATAATATTACCGTACTGATTATTGTAAGTGATAGATTCGATTGTTTCCACAAGGCACAATTGACCGGCAGTATCCAAAGCGTGTAGAAGCTCGCCGCCCTTGCTTAATATTGTGGCACCATAAGCCGCTAAATTTATCGGAGTGACACCACCCCATGCCGTAGCATTAACTGCATTCTGGAAATCAGTTATCGTTACTACATTTTGCGCACCGTAAGATACTACACCCTGAGCAACCGAGAAAAGATATCCACCTGATATACTGTTTTCTGACAATGCCCAATCTGGCTCGGATGGTTTGCCAATCTGATAAGCTCGCTTAACATATACCACTGCGGAAAAATTCCAGTTGTTATAATTTGATGCTGCCACTCCATCTGTCCACGCAAGAACCCCTGCAGAATAACCAGAATTTGAACTTCCATTTATTGCAACATCACCTTCAATCCTCATTCCTGAACAATTTTTTAATTCTATAACAGCATCATAAGTTCCAGTTCCAGCTCCAACCAGCGAGCCGCGACCGGACCACAAGAAACCACTAAGGCCGTCTAACACAATTGTAGTTACTGGGTAGTCATCAGCAAAAGAAAGCTCATGGCCATTAGCAGCTGCAAAGTTGGCAGCTAAAGTGAAAGCGGTTGTATAGTCTGCTGATCCTGTATCATTGAACCATTCCGGATAAACTAAATTACCATACAATCTTTTTAAATGTTGATTACCAACCGCATTAGTAAAATCACGAATAGTGCCTACGTTTGCAGTATGTGCGCCATCTTCGACAATCCAGTCCCCAGCAATATCCTCATCGGTAACGGTAATAACATTGCCCGTAGCTTGATAGGGTATTGAGTCTAGCTGTGCGTATGTTTCCACTATGTAATTTGACAATCCGGCGGCATTTTGAACAACATAAAAGCCGTCTGAATCAGTCGCCCATGTTCCCGTTGTAGTGAGCGGCAAAGCGTCAATTCTTGGCGCGTAAATTATACCGCCCTCATCTACTGTTTTTGCACCGTCGTCAACTGTAAAAACTATGCCCGTTGTGTAAGCGATAGGAACCTCATAGCCCAGCTTTTTCAGTTGACCTCTAAGAGTTGAAAATGTATCGCCCAACCGAGTTGTAGAACCATCAATTAATGCTCCGCCAGACTCACCGCCCAATCTTGAATTGGCAAGCTCTGCTATTGTTATTGCGTCTAATTTTGCATTTTCTAAATCTTCCGTACCTATTTGATCTGAGCAGGCCATCTTATCCACCAAAGTCGTTGTTAAAGTCGTTGTTAAAGTCACCTTTATTAACCCTGATAGGGTCGCCATCATAATATCGGTCACTGTAGTTTATCGCGCTTATTTTAGCATACTTGCCATCACTCGCGTCTATTTCAAGCGGGATTACAAGCTGACCACTTAATCGCGCCTCATTACCAAAGCTGAATTCTGTTTTTAGCTCGCTGCTTCCGGTGTAGATGGCTTCTTGCGGTGCGTATTCTATTTGAAGTTTTCTAGGCTCGCCAATATCAATAGCGGGGATTGATTCGAGCGTACCGTCACGCTTTTTAAGCAAAACAAAATGGTCGTCACCTTCTGTAAATTCTATTTCTTGCGACAATTCAAGCGTAAGCCCGTCAACGCTCAATATCTCGCCATCGTAAGAGCCTACACGCGTTCCTTTTACCACGCTGATCAATTGCATAGGTTTAACTAAAGAACCCTCTATCGTGGCTGAAAAATCGACCGACTCTTTACTGTAAACAAGCTTGTTATATTCGCGCATCAATCGCCATGTCGCTTGCGACTTACCCTTAACTCCCTTTGCCTCTACTTTCTTAGGATTCCTGCCCGATCTATCCTCTGGAAAGTACAACACTTCTTTTTTGTAAGTGTCTGCGTCGGTATAGGTTAGCTCTACCGAGTCTTTGCGCTTGCCTTGAGACGTTTTCCTGCTCCACGTCTCGCTGTTTGGCGCTTTTGATCTATGAGTGAAAACCATAGCAGGGATTGACTGAGGGCGCTCAAAGTAAGAAGTCAAAACGCGACCCTCTCGCCATATCTGGCAAAATGCAGCGCTCGCTATCGTGTAAAACGTTTCTTGCGCGGAAGTGTTTTCATCATCAAAAGTACAAGAAAACTGGCCTCCTTCTTCTGACTCAAAATACGATTCAACTAAAGATTGATTAGAAATTAAGTTATCCATATCTAGCTCGCTAACATCACGACGACCCACATAAGGGTCAATAGCTAACCGGATAAGTGATTGCATAGCCTGAGTATTGGCGCTTAAAGAATCTTCAAAAACACCATTGCCTAGGTATTTATAGACCATTTCAGTAGCTATACAGTTTATTTCTGGGTTTCTAATTGCGGCGTTCTGGGCGTTAGCTATCCGCTTGGTCTGAATAGTTGTGGTGTTACCGAAATACTCATTCTCCACCTCGTACAGCCCAAAAATATCCTTTAGCTTAATTTCATCAGCGGACTGCCCAGAAAAGTCTGCGTTACTTGTACGCTGCACCGAAACCCTGAAAAAGAAATCTCCACCGAAATCAACTTCCGTAGTTTTCCCTTTTTCATTTGAGTTATTACCGCTTATAGTTTCATCTATAACATATTGTGATCCAACTGGGTTTTTTTCTTCATCTAACTTTACAACAGTTATTCGATAATTCACTGATTTTGATGTTCGGCTTCCTCCACTTTGGGCATACATGCCATTTGGGGAATAAACATTTATCATCGCCTTTTGGCATTTAACGCTCGTGTTGTTAAACTCGCCAAGCACCGTGTAGTCTTCTTCGTTTGGAGCTAGAATTGTTTGACCAATAGCCTCGCCAGATTGATAGACACCGTAAACAATTTGATCTATTGGGTCGCCAATTTGTATGTCTGGCGAAGCATTGTTAGGCGATTTATTAGGATAGTAAACGCCAGCCGATGCGCCATCTATTTGAGATAGAAGGGTATCGCCATCTTTTATTTCTTCAACTTGTACTTGATTTCTAGCTATACAGTAATACCCGTACCTTTCTTCTTTATTATTGACGTAGCGAGAGTATTCGGAAGCTATGACATCTGGTATAGATTTAACTTTGCCGCAAATGTCCGGTATTCTTTGGTTTGGTCTTGCCTTGTTTCTTCGGTCTGTGAGGCTGTTGTTCGGACTCTGCCTGCCACTATCAGTTTGGATATTTGGAATATCTGGAGCTAAAAGTAACGTTGCGGCTATAGCCACAACAGCCGCTATAATTATAGTTACTGGATCACCAGAAATTAATATTACACTGACATCGCCAGCGGATTGCATTTTATCAATATCGCGGCTTATCTCGTTTTCTTCGCAAAGCTCACCAGCGTAAACCTTAAAATTCTGACCGTCTTTTATATTTTCAAGAATCCAGCCAATTACCGTGCCGTCATAATTTATAACCTCTGGCACCATTTTCGATTCGTACTTTTGATAAAACCGTATTATCGCCAAAATGTGACACTCTTGTAAGGTTCTGAAAAATCATCTAGGTTATCGTAAGTGACTTGGCCTTTAGATCTGTCGCAATGATAGACAAGTCCGTTGTAAAATATACCGCAATGAAAAGTACTATCCTTGCCAAATTCTTTTTCACACATAATTATATCGTAGTTTTGCAAAGATTTTACTTTCTCAAGCCCAGCGTGATCTCCATGCAAGTGATCCATTATTAAATTAAATGCTTCACGTAATTTTTTAGGTCGAAAAACATCACATTTTAGACCATTATCTTTTCTTACTATTACGACAAAATCCCAGCAATTAAACCGAGAAAAAGAATAAGGTAGACCGATATATTGGATCAAAACAACGACCTCATCATAGGAAAATCATCAAGGTTATATATTTCCCCCGTCTGGTCTGAGTTTAAGTCCGGCACTCCTGTTTTAATCGTAAAAGACCCTTTTGCCTGCGCTACTGAATTAGCGTTATAAGTTAAAACCTCGACTGGCTTAGTAAGATATTCGCTGTGGTAGCCTCTAAATGTAACAATAATAGGCTCAACTGTATCAATATCAATCAGATCAAGCTCCCCATCCAGAACATTAAAAGCGTCTGAAATTGTGTAGGACGCTGTTTGATCGAGGTCGTTAGTTTGCATACTGCCTGACTCAAGCATTGCCGCAGGGGAGTAGGCTATAGAAACCCCGTTTTCGTCATCAGCAATAAGTTCGACTGAATCCATAACTAGGTTATAGGTTTTAGACATTTGCGAATGCGAAAGCGAAACAGTTCGATAGTATCTTACTCCTTCAGGATTGGACGCTAACTTACGCTTGTAGGCTTCAATCTCAGGCACTTGGAAACCCCACGACAAAATCCTCAAAGGATTGTATTAGTGCCTCGCTTTGATCTCCATAACATTGATAAAGATTATACAGTGCGTCACAAGCCTCTAATTGAGACGGCGTAACTTCGGCCAATGCTGTGAAACCCACGTACCAATTACATCCGGCAGGTTTAGATGCTTTTAGCGTGTTTGGCACTATATTTACTTGATGCTCTGCAATGCCAGTACCGCTATCTAAATTCATTTTAAATGAGTCGCCGCCATGTCTAATAGCGCCATCATAGAAGCTTAAAAATATACTGTACTGAAGTTCAGACATCACAAAGTTTAGCGTAAAAGGTACAGGCTCAAGCGTGCGGTCAAGGTTAAATCGGGGCATTCCACCATCAACTTTAGACTGCAACACATTACTGCCGCGGCTTAACGCGTATGTTTTATTGACTAGCGGCTTTATGCCAGTGGGAAACCATTTATCGCCCATTATGCACGCCTCCTCTGTGCGGTAGTATTGCCGCTTAATGACTTAGATATCTGGCTGTTTGACTGTGACAAGTCACCGGAAACTGTATTTCTAATAAGCAGCACAATACGCCCCTCATCGTCCGTGCTTTGATCGTACTCTTTGCCGCCTTCTGATTGGTCAATAACGACGATATTAACATTGGGTGATGAATTACTCTCGCCCATTATGTTCTTCATGTCGTTAGCTGTACGCACACGGCTAGCATTAGCAGGCGTAAGTATCTCAAGCCCACGCTCTGCTACGGTAGACGTTTGACCGCTTGCAAGCATACCACCCTGCTCACGCGCAGAAGCCGCAGATATAACCGCAGCGCCAAGACTTGCAGCGGTAGCCCCAGCAGCAGCAGCGGCGGCGGGAGCGAGTGCGGGGCCAACTATTGGTATGGCGGCAGTTGCAGCAAACGCATTCTGAGCAGCTTGCGCGGTTGTCGCTGTAGTTTCAGCAACTTTAGAGGCAACGAAGAAGCCAGTCATCAGCTTATCAACGATCTTTTGCTGAATAAATGTCTCTAAACTAGCTTTTATCACGCCAGCAGCAACATCACGAATACCCGTTAAAAGCACATCGGACATGCTCTCGCCAGCAAGTGCCGCATCAACAAGACCGCCAGAAACATCTTTAGAGAATGTTTTACCTAGCTGTATGGCGAGGGCGTTTTCTTCTTCATATCGCGCTTTTTGCTTGTCAAAATTAACCTGCCTTAATTCTTCACGCTCCATTTCAGCCGCAAGCTCTATTTCTTTCTTGGCTAACTGATATTCAGAGTCAATTATTAGTTTTTCGTCTTTATATCCGCGAAGCTTTGCTAGTCTTTCACTCTCAACACGGTCAACCTCTTCAAGCTCAGTGTTGTTTAACTGTATGAACTGCTCTAGTTGCTGCTGCGCTGCTTCCTTATTCCTTATTCTTTGATCTTCGCTACGCTGGCGTATTTCCATCCTTTGCGCTTCTGCGTTTACTTCCGCTGCTATCTCCGCATCTAAAGCTGTTATCTTATCAATCAACCCTTGTGATAACGCTTGCTTAACTTTAGCCTTTCTTTCTGACTCGGAAGAATCTATCTTTTGCAACGCTGTATCATTAAGAGATATTATATTTTCAATTTCAGCTTTTAGTTTTTCTTTATTGTCACCTGTAGGTATATCCCCATTAACTCCGCCAATTTTTCCGCCAGAAATAGATGGTGGTGAGGATATTTTGTTTTCATCTTCAATAGCTTTTTTTCTTTTTTGCAAGCTATCAATAATTTTGTTTTGAGCCTCAATTTCAGACCTTACAGCATTAAGCCTATCTCTTTCTTGCTGTATTATACTTTCCCCTACTATTCCCTGTGATTGAAGTGTTGTAATATTTTTTTCAACCTGAATATAGACATCTCTTAGTTTGCTAACCTCGCCAATAGCTAAGTTGGTTTGAAGGGTTAAGCTTTTTATTGAATTTATGTTTTCAATGTCTTTAAACGTGTTAATAAAATCAACTATTACCTGGGTAGCTTTAGGCACTATTGATATTACAGAGTTAAAAAAACTGTCGAGTATTGGCGCTACGGCAGAGCTGATAAGTTTTCCCGCGTTACCTAGGCTGCTAGCTAATAAAGTCCCTGACGCGGCCACCTCATCAAGCGCTTTCGATTGTCCAGAAGTAAGAGCAAGCTGCGAGTTAACATTTTTATACCTGTCCTCCAGCTTTTTAAGCTCGGCAGAATTGTTAGCATACAGGGGTGCAAGCCGCGACAAATCATTGCCTAATGATTCAAGAGCAAAAGTTGTTTTATTTGATGTTGCATTTACTGACTCCAGACCGCTAACGACCCGACCTATAACCTCACTAGACGAAAGCCCCTGAAACTCTGTAGCTGTTTTTATTGCCTCTTCTTTTGTAAGGCCTAAAACATCAGCGTAGTCTTGAAACGCGCCAGTTCCAGCTGTAGCAAACTCACCTACTTTGTCAGCTACGTCTTTTGATATATCGGCAAATTGCTCGGCTGTTATACCAAACTGCCCGGTAGCGAATGCTGTCGCCTGAAAGTCAGACGCGGTTGTTCTCGCTTGTCTCGCGAGTATTTCAATCTCCCTGTTTGCTTTTGATGCTGAAACAACTACAGCTATACCAGCGGCTGCAAATGCAGTAGCAGCAGCAGCGGCCTTTCCAACAAAAGAAACTGCCGATAAAAATGGTGCTTTAAGACCAGAAACACTTTTGCCTGTTTTTTTTGTCTGGCTCTCAGCATCATTTGCGCTTTTAGTGAATTTGTTCAATTCGCTATTAGCTTTATTTACGCCTTTTGTAGTAACTACTGCCTGAAGTTTAGCCGTTGCCATGTATATACCTTCTGAATATCAAATCAAGCATACTAACTGCCTTAATCTCCATTCTACCTAAATTAATACCGATGTGCTTTGTGTAATTGATAATCGAATCCATAGATAGCCCATCAGTAGCCGGTATGCTCAAGTCCTGATGTATTTCCCAGAGGTAAATAACGGCCTCCGGAAGAGTAGATTTCTTTTCTGGTATATCTGCACCCATTTCTCGCAAAGCTTTCTCGTGATCGCTCTCTGTGCCGCCATGCTTGCTTTTCCTCATCCCTGAGTAGGTAGCTTCGGCATAATCAAGCAGCGACTCTACTTTTTTGCTAAGTACGCATCCGAATCAGCCGCAAACTGTATCACCATTTCGGATAGGTCTTCATTCTCGTCAAAAAGTTTGGTTTTTTCATCATGAGTGCACTCTTGCGAAAAAGACCAACCTGAAACAAGCAAGCAAGCCAATTTATCGTTTAGCTTTTGTTTTTCGCTAGCGATAAAGATATTGCGCTCAACCTTATCCTCAATCTTTTCTGATTGCTCTAGAACTCTTGCATACGCGACCTGCCAGTCCAGCTTTTCTTGTGCAATGCTTCTTGACGACAAACCCTTAACTATAAAATAATGGCCAGTGTCTTTATCGCCAATTTTAAGTGGCATTTTTGCGCCAGCTTCTTGTTTTGTTTTTGAGTAAAAATCTTCTAGTGAATACTCTGTTTTTTTAGCCATGATAGTTATCCGTTAGTTATCCGTTATAAAGGGTGGGGCTATGGAGACGGACGGCTCCACAAAGGCACAAAGGCTAGCCCCATAAACTTAGTAGGTAAGACGCTGCACGATAATAGATGATTCGTTACTATTGCCTGTTCCTGTAGCTTCAACCGTTTGAGTGATCGAAGTAGCGCCACCGATTTCTGGTGTTGCAGCCGTGATAAACGCGTTAGGCAAGCTGAACGACATAGCGCCATCAACACCACTTAGAATCGAGGTAAAACCCGTCTCTGTCTCATTAATAAAGCGCTCTAGCAATACGGTATCTGCCATGAATGCACTAACACTGATTGTATTAGTCGCATTGCCACGCTCAATAAATGACGTGCTATCACTACCTAATTCAAATTGAGCGGATGCAGCATTGTCATTCGTGATCGTTGCGCTAGTAAATAAAGCCTGCACAGCATTTTCGACCAAAATCTTACCATCTACACCACTATACGGAATAGTCGTGCTATCGGCGTTATATGTTGATCCAGCAGGGGGGGATGCAATAACTTCTTGGCTTCTGGCAATAAATGGGAATGATCCAGTCACTTGAGCATTTACAGCGATTTCATAACTAAAACCCGTGAACTCTAAGCCACGAGTAATTAAATATTTATCAGCAGTACCGCACTTGCCCTTAAACCAAGTCATAATTGAAATTGATTTACATAACGAGCCTGTACCAATCTTGTCAGCCGTGGCATAGTCGGTAGAAACCGTTTCATCAGTAAGCGTCACCGTGATACCTGCGCCAGTAATTACCGTCGATGTTACCGTAGTCGCGATGAATGGCTTGGCGTTATTTCCAGTTAAATCAGCAAAATAAACAAGGTCGCCAACCACAACGCCATCAGAAACAAAGTCGCCAGCGGCGCGAGTAAATGTTTTCGCGGCTTCATCGACAGTAATGTCTAATGCTGCGCCAGTAACGCCAGAAACCCACTGCGAGGTCATTGCGTTGGCGATTAGCTCGTCTTGACTTGATTGTGAAAGCTCAACAGGGAACTCACCCGATACTTGCTTACCACCTGTGCGAACACTTGTTATTTCTCGCGATCCATTAAGCTCATTTGAAATAAGTGTATCTTTAGTTAATGCAGGAATGCCGCCAGTGTTGCGTAGCTTTGTCCATACCGGTGAAGCAGGGGTTTCTCCTGCTGTTGTTTCTACTACATACCAATTTTCTGTATTTGATCCACTAAATGGGGTTGTCATGATGTAATCCTCGCGGTGTACGCATTAAAATTTATTGACAGAGACTTTTTAGCCCACCCACCATCTACAATAAGCGGCGATAGGTCTACAGACTCCACTCCAGCGCAGATATTATTGCGCGTTAAGTGCTTACCCGCATAAATCGTTTGATTTAATAGGTCCGCCATTTTGTTTAGTGGCGCACTCCCTAAGTGTGACGCGTAATTTATATCTACCTGGTAGATACCCTGCCTAAACTCAGTTATTCCTAAATCTGCCTGCTCGGTTGGCGATAACAGCAAAAAGCCTGACAAAAACGGGATGCTCGTGTCAGTTGGGCAATCGACATTTTCAAAACACGTCAAAATACCATTTGCTTCGCCAAAATTATAAAGCGCAAGATTAAAAACCTTTTGTAAGTCTTCAAATATCATTTTGGCATATTCTTCTTTGCTTCTTGCTCAATCAGCCGATTAAACCGTTTTACGTTTGTTCTGACCATGCCATTGGGCGCTTGATCTGAATAGCCGTACTCAAGCCTTTCGGAATACGGCAGATTGTTAGTTAGCGTAAACTGGCTATAATCAGCCTGCCCTAGAACGTCACTTTCATTTCTTGAAATTGTTTTTTGCCCCGACTTATCAGTGTCATTAGTTACTTTTGACGTGTCGCCGTAGCTAGCAAACCAATTAGCCCTAAAGCGGCCTTGATCTACTGGGCTAGATAATGTAATAGCATTCCATAGCTTGATAGTCGTGCCGCGAACCGTCTTTTCAGTAGCTTCTTCAAACTGCAAAGCGAATGACTCTACCTCTTTACCAAACATTATCGACGAACCTGTATTTTGTACATGATCGTCTTATCTTTGCCCGTATAAGCGACTGGATTAACCGCCACGATAGACGATTCAACGCCATCGATAACTACCTTATTTGCTTGCGTTGGCTCAACTTCGCACAATACAGACAACTGAATATCGCCACTCTGTATCGTTGTTCCGTTAATCAATCCCTCGCTATAATTCGTAGCAACACCTGTTAGCTCATACTCTTGATTCTCACCAATAACTGTTTCAGCCAAGCTAGCGTCGAAATAACTTTCACCGGCAACACGCAAGATCATTTTATTTTCACGCTCGTCAAACTCGGTCAAAAGCTCTTCCGCGACCTCTTGCATTTCTTTAGCGAAGCTCATATTTTAAATATCCGAATATCGCACTCTTTCAAAGTGATTGACGTATCGGAATCAGCATCGTTTTCGATATGAAAGTACATTCCGTCAACTACATACGGGTCGGCCTCATCACCCACATAAGTATCGAAATTGTATGTGAATTGGTAATCAGTCCTAGCGCTTCTATCTGTTACATGCCACTCAAGCGAAGAAACTACAGAGTCGTCCAGCTCTCTCCTAATCTGAATGCGTACAGACGTCTGTTCATTGTTTGCTATTACAGGATGATCTATCTTAATAGTCACTCTAGCGATGTAATTTGAATAGCTATTGCTAAATGTATTCAGATTAGACGGAAAAAGGAATTTGTCATTCGCCTCATCTGTAAATGTCGCCTGATCTACGTCCAGAATATTTTTAAATGTAGGCGCATCACCAATAACAGTTTCGTTAGCCTCTAAAAATAACGAGTTTAAATTGACGCTAGAGCCAGCAGCGATAGCCGTGGTTAATGCGCCGCTATTATTATTTACAGTGAAGTTATTTAACGCGACATCATCAATTTTATTGAATGCCGAATCTGCTAACTGCTCCTGAATAGATCGAAAATTAGCAGCAGTAAGCGCATTATTACCATTCGTAACAATAGTGTTAACAATAAGAGAAAGTAGGTCGTTTGTACTTAAAGCCATGCTATCGCCTCACTGTGCGAAATGATAAACCGCCACTAGATGCGCCCATCAATGGCTTTAATGCGTCAATAGCTTGCGTTATTACGATGCCCTTGCCGGTCTTGCCGTTATCAAAGAATTGCTTTTTAACGGCTCCTACGACTTCTTTTAATTGCACAGACAGGCCATCATCAACAGGCATCACATTAGTTCCTTTGCCATATTCAACAGCCGCAAACATCTGAGCCATGATTAGCTCGTTCGGTATTGCATCGCTAGCAACATCAATGCAATTAGTACCGAAGCTTCTAATAGAGTTTGTGCGGGGAAAAGATAGCGCCTGAGTATCGACAGTACGATAGCCAGTAAAGCTCGACTCGTATCGATTCACGTAGCGTGCGCCATTACGCAAAGCCGCCTCTGCAGCTTCTTCGCCAGCAGGGAGATTAAGACCTAAAGCATTTGCGTTAAGCCTTGCGTCCTCAAGCGTTTGATATGAGTCAGCATTCGCCAACCCTGTACCATCTTCGACTACTAGCATTGCCTTTTCACCTAAATGAGTAAATGGGGCATTTCAGCCCCATGTCTTTAGCCTGATTTTTTAGGCGCTTTTTTAATTTCAATAACACCGATTTTAGTTAGCTTATCAACTGCCTCTTCGGGTAAGTTTTTATACTCACCCTTAGAATAGTTAACGATTGATCCACCGACACTAATCTGCGTTTCTTTTGTTACTTTTATCATAACAACCTCTACGCAATGTTATTTAAGCGAGCCATGTGAGTCTTAGATTGGCGCACTTCCATAGTGAAGTCACCCAGCACACGGACGCGCTGACCATCTTGACCGTTAGCCGTAGCGTCAACTGTACGCCACTCACCACCAGCATTAGCGTTACCCGCTGCCATAGACTTCACGCTAACTTTAGAAGAATCAAATACAATCAACTCGCTATCATCAAGGTTGGTGTCAATGACAATGTTTGTTACGTTACCCACTAAAGGCAAATCAGAAGGTAAACGATTTACTGCACCCTCATCATTAGACCAGTCAGATAGTCGCTGACTAGAATAGTTGGCAGACACCAAGCCATTAAGTACACGAGCCTTAGCTACGCCTACTGCGATAGTGTCTGCAGTACCACCACGAGTCACGATCTCAGCGTTTAAGTCCGAGATTGCATCAAGAGTAAGTGCCGCAGCAGCATGGTTAGTATTGATTGCGCCAGACTGATCCAAGTAATAACGTAAGCCGCCAGTATAACTATGATCCTTACCGCCAATAGCTTGTACAGCCTTGCGACCACGAACTAACGCACGATCCATTTGTGTAGCCAGTTGAGCCAAACGCAAATCAAGCTGAAAGCGCAAGTCATTAGTATTGCCATGCTGCATGGTTGCTAATGCACGGCGTGACATTTCGATAGCGGTATCCATAGTCTGAAAATAGTTTTCGACTACTTCTGGCTGGTAAATACCATCGTTTTCAGCAAGCGAGTTTTCTTCGCGACCAACCGAATCAATAGTGATTACAGTGGTGTCCGCAATATCGGCAGCGGTAGTGCCACCAAAGCCGCGAACGACGGTTAGATTATTACCAGATACAGCGGTAACAACAATTACCTCATCAGAGCCAGCCGCAGAAACAAGCATACCAGCACGGAACTTTGAGCCATCAGCTACAGGCAAAGTTGTCGCCGCAGCGAGAGCCGCCGCAGTCATTGGTGAGCTAATAGCATCAACTTTCGTGTCTAGCCAGCTGGTTTTGTATCCTTCAGTAGCATCAAGTGAACCACCAAAGCCAACAACAGCTAAAATACCTGTTCGGTTTGATCGCACAATATCGAATGCGCCATTAATTACATCTTCGGTTAAAGCAGCAGCCAATAAGCCGCTAGTGATTTCGTTAGCCATTACGACTACTCCTTATTTAATTTGAAGGTGCAAGAGCAGCATCAAGAAAGCCACCTAAGTCTTTATTGTTTTTTGCTTCTTGCATTTTGTCGGATCGATGACTACCGCCTGACGGAGCATCATTACTATTAGAGCCAGCCGCGCCAGCTCCGCTACCTACATCAGAAACGATGTATCGTGAATAAGCATCGTCCTGAACGATTGCCTCGGTAATTTCTTTAACGCTTTTAGTCACGTCTTTGGATACCAACTCACCATTAACCACATCCAATTGATCGCGGTAAACTGATTCCATGTATTTGCGTGCTGCAGGGTCTTTATCGACCTTGTCAGAAATGAACTGTGTTACAGCCATATCCAATACACGCGCCTTGTCTTTTTCGATAAATTCTTGCTCGATAGACTTCATCTTTTCGTCACGTTCAGCAACGGCAGCCTTGTACTGCTCGATGTTGCCCTCTTTTTCAGCTAGAGCGACCTTTGCATCTTCTGCAATTTGCGCAGCTTCAAGAGCGGCTTTTTCAGAATCGGCTTTAACCGCCTTGTTCTGTTCAATCAGATCAGAGTTTTTAGCCTTTAAGCCTTTAACATCCGCATCATGTGCCGCCTGTACTTTAGCAAGCATTTCATCATCTAAACCTAAGTCATCGAATACCATCATTTATTCCTGTCCGTTAATTTTCTTTGATTTTACCATAAAAACAGATAATGACAAATAATGTCACATTGTGACTAATTAAAGCCCAGCTCTGCTAAATACGCTCGGCGCTAGCTTCTCCATTTCAGCTAAAGTCAGAGGATTGAAGTTCTTACCCAGCGACAATTTAGCGAACTCCGTAGAGCTTAACCCGCCATTGCGTAATAGCGTGGCGCGTGTCTGCCCTATGGCTGCATTCTGGAATGATACAGGCTGCCTTTTAAGCCAATCATAATAACCAAGGCTTGCGTCTACCTGCTTACCACCTTCAGCGCCTTTGGATGCCCGTGTTGCGCCTTCGTCAAGGAAGTCAAACTCTTCGCTTAGTACGCTTGTTACTACGCTACGGCAATTAGGATGAATCGGCGGGAGTGGTCCTTCTCCAATATCAAACCTGCGCCCAGATAGGGATTGGCAAATTTGGCTAGTTCTGCTATCTAGCGTACTTACCCACTCATAACCTTTGACTAAATCACTATTAGCTTTCATCGTCGCCTGTCTTGCTTGGCTTGCCGCGTGCTGCACTGATGTCCGAACAATTGTAAACGCTGAACGGTTGCTGATATCTAAAACGCCATCGCGATAGTTAAGTGCCTTGGTGCCTCGTATCGATCTAACTATCTCTGCGTTAGTTTGGCCTTGATAAAAGCCTTGCTGTATCGCAGAGGTTACCCGAGCAGTTTCTTTACGCGACCAGTCACGCATGTACGGCTCAATTAAAGGGTCGCCAGCGTAATCTTTTATTTGTAGTGGATTGAGCCGAACAGATGCTAAAACTTGCTCAGCGGCGGGAACTGTAGCGCTATAGTTAGCCACGACCGTATTGTACGCCTTCGCCTCCATTTCTGACTGAGAAATAGCAATAGCACCTAGATCACCGTTAAGCTGCGCTACATATTCGTCGTAAATATCCTTCTGTATGCGCTGAACATCCGTTAGCAATGCGTTAAGTCGCTTCTTAGTCGTTATCGTATCGCCTTCATCGCCAATGCGGTTACGCACCTCACGCTCGATACGCTTTAAGAACGGCGCGAACTTTTTATGCTCGCCCGTCTTTAATCGCTCAAGCAATACTTGATTGCGTACACTTATTGATGCTAGCTCGTCGGATGTTTTAGGCATTATCTTTATTTGAGGGGAAAAGCCTCTTTTCAAAAGCAGAAGTTACAACGGCGGAAATATATTTCCCCTCAGCTATAGCGTCATTAATAGCTCCATTATTTATGGCTGCAATCTCAGTATCAGCAGCAGGGATTAAATTCGATCTGAGACGCTTCCGCCTTGACTCTATAGCATCATGTATCTCATCAAGAAGAAGCTTTAAATCATCACTCATAATAATATCCGTCCGATGTTTTAGGTATTACTGATTTCCAGAACTATTCTGCCCTGATCGTCAGTTGACTGCGTAAAGTTTTTTTCTCCTTGGCTTCCATCAATGACCACAATGTTACTTAGGGTTGCATCATCCAACGACTTAGGGTCATCAATAAGCAGCCAGCAAGTAAGCAGTGTATTAAATATATCAGCACTCAACTCGCCAAAAGCGCTTTCAGTTTCTTCATCCGCAAACGCTATAACGTCACCTTTACGCTGAATCCTGAAAGGCCATAGCGGGTGCGTCACTGCTTCAATATTACCCTCGTCATCCATAATGTATTCGACATCAAAGCCATCATTTCTATGAAAATCTATTATTTCGCCCATATCATAACCGTCCGTATTTAATGCACCGTAAATGAATCAATAACCTCACCCGTTATGAGTGAGTAGAAATAAATTACTGTTCGTCGTTCGTTATAGTAGCAGTCGATGGTATCACCTCATCAAATTGTGGCGCTGGCACTTGCTCATCCTGTATCTGCTCATGCATTTCATCAAGATCAGTTTCAGCGTCGATGATTTTGCCTTTTTGCAAAGCGATACTCTTTTCCATTTCTGATATTGCGCCAGCTTGCCATGCACCTACGATAGCAGTCACCTCTTGAGCTGTTAGCTTAGAATCAAAGAACTCACGGTTTAAAGCAGTAGCCAAGTCATCATAGGCAATGCCCATTAGCTTATGGCAATACTCAAACATTTTCATGTAAGCGTCTGCCACGTTAATAGATATCGATTCTAGCACTGATATATCTGAACCATGCTTAATGCGTACCGCCTCTGCCGTTTCGGCTTGACCGCTGGCAGTGATTAACTGTGCGCCTAATGCGACCATGCGCTGCTCATCCTTAGCCATTAGATCAGAGGATAAACTATTAGGTGATGGCTGGGCGAAACCGCAAACGCCACCAGTTCCCATGATATGCACAATATCACTGCCAACCTCAACAGCCTTACCTTTTTCTTCATCGCTTCGTTTATGACGCAAATATCCATCGTCAGCAATATAAGGTTGTGCGGCGGATGTATCCCAAGACGATACACGAAGATTAGCCGATTCTTGATAATGCCCGATATTCGTATCCACCAAAGCCTCAAGTGGCAATGGGTCGTAATCTGGATTATTGTTAACCGATCCAACAAATACAAATGGGATTCTATCCAGCGATTCGCTGCCACCAGCAATAATAGGTATCTCTTCGCTTGTTGCGGTCATGCCTTTATCGTACATTTGCACAGTGACAAAGCCATCATTAAGCCGGTAAGCGCGGAAAACCTCTTCTTCAGTTCGATCTATCTTGTTATCGTTCCAAGCTGTCTTGTACTCACGCAAAATAAGTAAATCAAGTACCTTTGCGCCATCAACTACTGACTCGTGATAGTCCACTATATTCTCAGCGGAGTATTGCTTTATGCCTGCGCGATATCCACGCTTAACCCTATCTAATGTAACCGCCTCGCCCAATTCATTTCTAGGCATATCAGCAAGCAAGCCATGGCGACCAACCTGCGTTACATTCCACGCGACTAACTGCGCCTGATGATCTAATGACAAGCCGGCACCGTCAGCATCTTTTAGCAGGTAATCCATCCCGCCTGCAAACTCAGGCCAACGCGGATCGGAGCGAAACAGTAGCCCCATCAAGCCCGATAAGGTTCTTGCGGACGCATTAAACAGTACCGCACCGTTAATCATCCCTATATTCTTGTTGCGATTATAATCGCTAACATCCGAGGGGTTAATTAGCCTCAAATAGCCAGTGTTGCAATTCAATAGAATGTTTTGGCTAGATTGATTTTTTATACCAATACGCGACAAGTCAACCTGCTTTAGCCTAAACTGACCATCTATGACATCGCGCACTCGCTTGTATCGCTGGCAGTATTCTATATGCTTTTGGTTGCTAATCATCGTAAATTCCTAAAAGGTACTGTTAGTATTTCAGTGTTAGTGCTTTCCGCCATTGCTAGATACCTGAATGCGTCAGCAGCGTGTGAAGCCCAGTCATGCAAAGGTCTATCGCGCCAGCATCCGAGCTTGTCGTTCCACTCTTTTCTGTAGCTTTCTAGGCATTTTACACCTTCTTCGGTCTTATCGCTATCAAACGCACACCTGCCTAATATTTCACGTGCAAGCTCGATACCCTCATCAATAGACATTATGTCTAATTTATTGAAATATATCTTGTATAATTCGCCGTCAATTTCTAACCCGTCTTGAGCAATCTCAATACGTGATTTAGCATCGCTGCCAAATTCTCTGTGCGCGATATCATGCGGTGCGTAATGCTCGCCATATCGATAACCTTTATCTTTTAGCACTTTAAAATAATGCCTTAAACCTTCGCCGGAGTTTTCATAAAAATCTATGACGTGAATCATATTGCCTATTTTCTGGTAAAACCATATTGAAGTAGAATCGCCCACCCCCAAATCCCACGCGGTATGAACTGGCGCATCATTACCCGGCATATTTCCAATACGCTTGTCTTCGTATATTTTAGCGAATTGTTTGGAGTAGTAAGCACCTTCGATAGACTGTTCAAACGCCTCATCTGGCGTAGACGGGTATTCGCGCTTCATGTCATCGCCTAAGTTTTTCCATTTAGCCGAATACCAAGCCTTTTGACCGCCCGAAAGAGAAATGCCGTATTTTGCTTTTAGTTCATCAAAATAAATATATAGCGCATTAGATATTCGTCCATCAACAGAATACTCGGCTCTAGTCCACCACGGGAAAAAATGAAACTTAAAATCTAAAGGTGATAGGTCAACACCTGAATCAGTATCTTTTTTTGATTGAGTGCTATAGTCGTAAAAATAGCCAGACTTGCCGTCTGCGGTAGATTCAATGGTCAGCCTACCACCCGAAGCGACTGCCTCAAACGCACCCGTAACAATCTCCTTAGACTTTTCTGGAAACTTTTTACAGATATTACCAAACTCAGATATATGCAGACTTTGAAGAGTGCCGCCCCGGTATGATGTGGAAACCTTTATCGATGAACCGTTTGAGAAAACGTAGGAATTATCTTTGTCGCTTAGAGGAAGCGGAAGATCATAACCCACCGCATTAAGAACATACTTAACATCATCAGTTATATTTTGATAAGCGTACTTTATCTTGTTGCGATAAATATCTTTAGCTGAGTCAAGGTTGTGGCATATACAGCCAGCAGAGAAGTCGCTAACAAATAAGCAACTATCTAGGTTGGATATCATTTCGAACGTAGTAAAGCCAAGCTGCCTAGCCTTTAATATCAAACTTCGATAATGCCGATCCAGGTAGAACTTTTCTTGCTCTTCGTTCGGAGAAAACAAGCACTTCTTGCCATGCTTGTCCTTGATGAAATACATGGTATTAAGCCGAAACCACTTATAAGTCATGGCATCGGCTATTTGCTCATCGCTTAGCTTTTCAGTGTTAGCGATATACCACTTGGCCTGATCGTGATTACTCCTTCGAACCATCTTTCAATCTTTCAGATAAAGGCTTGTCAACAGATAGGTCTATTTCTTGGTGAGACTTCTCACGCCACTTATCTGGCTGCCTGTTCTTCAACCAAAATATCTGCGCTGTGGTATCACCTAAATGGCGCTTCTTGGTAGTAGTCACCTTTGTTATACTGCCCTTCTCTGCCTCTTCCTTGACTTCTTCATATTCAAAGCCTAGCGCTCTATCGTATAATGATTTCTCAACCTCGGCATCACTAAATCGCTTGCCATCCTTTAGGGACTCCATAAATCTAGGATGCTTGCCTTTCCATAGGTTTAATGTGGATACGGCAATACCGAAAAAGTCTGCTATCTCTTCGTCAATAAAACCCTTTAAGCATAGCTTCCTGGCTTGATCTATATACTGTTCTTTAAAAAGCGTTTTTCTTCCTGCGGTCATCTAGCCCCCTAAGAACTAAAAGTTGCGACCCTAAGCCGCTATAGTGATTTAATTGGTATGTAAAATGATCGGTTAAAAGTCTCTATTGCTGTGCTTACAGTGAATCGAACCTTTGCCCTTTTGCTTATAATGCCAGAAGTGACCAAAATTGTCACATTCTGACCAGAAAAGCTAGTATTCGATATTGTTATACTTGTACCCGCTGCACTTGCCGCGGTTATAGCGTCAGCGCCAAGAAATGACGAAAGGTTAATCTCGTACTTTGCGGTATCAGCACTATCTAGTGCCTCCATCACCAATCCGTCTTTCCATTCAATTACTTTAGCCATCGTTTATCACCAGCGTTTTTCGCTCATCGAGCGATATATCTTCTTTGTCGTTAGCGGTCAAACCTTGTCTTTCCGGCAACTTAATCGATTCTTTAGTGTTGATCATTATACCATCTTTTGCCAATAGCGATAAACATTGCCTTTCGGACATATCCACCCCCATACGATCAGAAATTTTAATTACCGGCCTAAAGCTAAAAAATAACGATTGTCTTTGTCCAAAAATCACGGAATCCCTTTGTGCCAACTTTATCACGCCCCTGTCCGATAACTGTATCTCAGGACGTTCGCCCATGACAATATTGAATGACCTTATAGCTGGGGTCGATACCCTTCGCCCGTAATACCCTGATCCGTAATACTGTGAGCCGTAATAGCCTGAACCGTAATAGCTCATTAGCTGCCATCAACCGTAACCGTAAGCCTTTGGCCATCTTCGTCCGTATTTGCGACTATTCTATCTTTAGTGTCTTGCGCATCCCTGAATGCGACATCGCTACCCGTCACTGTGACTTTGCCAGCGGCCTCCGCCCTAATCAGTCTTAACGCCTCGTCGTAAGTCTCGCTACCCTCTACCGCATCTACAGAGGGATCGAACGTAGAATATGAATCTAGCCTAGCATCGTCATCAAGCAATGGGTTTGTCGGTATAGCTTGAACCTCTAGACTGGACGACCTAGACTCTAGAGTCACCCTGTCATCTTCTGTAAAAACAGAGTCGGGAGTAGCGATATAAATAGGCTTTACTGGCTGCTTCGTTATACCTAATCCGCTTGTAGAGGGGTATAAAACAAAATTGAAAGTATTATCTACCGGCACTATTTGAAAATACTGCTGCGCCGACTCTCTAGTCGGGTTTGAGAAAAGTATCTGCGTTGTGCCGATATTATCCAAAGGGACATTTGACTTCAAACTAAATTCAGCTATCGAAACCAAATCACCAACAAAGAAATAATACTGCAACCCTATCTGCGAATTCATAAGGTAGTATGTCCATGCAGCTATACCTCTTTCGTCATAACGGCCATCCGCATCATCTATGGCGATTTTTACTTGCCCCCCAACGACTGAAAGCTCACCGCCATTAGCAGAATCTTGTGTTGCCCCGTCAATTTGAAGATCAGGGTAATACGGGTTCAAAACCTGCGGCTCAACTAGCTGAATATCGGATTCTCCCGCAACAAACAAAATTCTTAATTTTTCCGCTGCCGCAAATCCACTTTGATACCCAGCCCTAAAATCGAGAGTATCTCCAATCTCATAATCTACCCCCTCTCTTAAAGAAAAAGAAGCTCCCACTCCCCCGCTTACGGACTGAAAACCAATAAATGAGCCGCCTTGAGTCTCATTAAGAAGAAGCGCACCAGAACCATCCCATATGCCAGGATGCGCGACCAGTATTTGCGCCCCCTCCGGCTCCCACTTAAATAAAGGATCAACTGGGCAATCAAAATAGATGCCCTGAATATACCCACTGTTAGCAGCGCCGGATATTTTCTCTACCGTGTACTTAAAGTTCCATTTTGTAGCTGTAGTGTAACCCGCTTGACTAGCCTGAACATTTGCTTCCGTTAATGTTTGGTATGTAGCAGGTTCTGTAGTTCCCACTTCCCACAACTTATACTCAAAAGCAAACTCACCGGTAAGCCAACCCTTTATAGTTAAATTTGTAACTATACCGCAGCCGCTAATAACATCTGATTGAGTCGCAACCTTTGTGCCTACCTGCGTTATGTAAAGCCTATCACTGCCATACAGCAAGTCATCAAAGCTGCCAGATAAAACCTCGCCATTAGGCGCTATCGCGTGAGGCATAAACCATATCTGCCCCAGCGTTTTAGCAGCATCTTTAGTAATAATACTGTGATTCATACCAGAATTGAAAGCGGGATCTTGACCAATAAAAGAAACAAATCTAAACGATGCATTAGGCTCTGCCTGATTACCGCCGCCAGTTATATTAGGAGTTGAGACGTTTGCAATTAGAGTTCCAGCGGGAGAATTTAAGTTGAAATTCCGCGTGCCACTACTTGCCTGACCTTCAAACAAAAGATTATTCCACGTGAGCTTTCCACCGCCAGAGGTATTTACAATCTCATCTACAGCAACATCAGACGGTATAACCATTTGCTCTGATCCGCTACCGATGACATATTCACCCGCATCAATATCAAACAGAGTCATCCCGCTACGCTCACCTGACCAGCTAGTGCTACCTATAAGTCGATACAGTATGTTTTGCTTAGCGTCCTCATAACGCCCATGATGCACTCTGTACGGGCTAAGATCAGTCGTTTTATAACCATCCGACCATTCTATTACCCAGTTCCCATCTGTACCGCCATATGGGGTAAATACAGTACCATAGCCCTGCATAATCTTTAATGTTGCACTGCCACCGTTGTTATAAAGCCTTGTTCTTGAGAAGTTGCTACTCCTTTGAGTAACAAATCTTAACTCATGAACACCCCACATTGGGACATTGAAATTCTCAACAACCTCTGGAGATGAGGTTGATTCAGTTTGAAATGTTATTGTATCGCCTACCGTATCTTCAGCAAGAAGCATCCTAGCGTTTTCGCCAGAACCAACGCTAATGTAATTCATGGCAGAGTACTTATGCTTGAAAAACTGATAGGGCTGAAACTTAGAAGAGTTATTTATGATCCCCCACGATGACTGGACTGTTATATTCGGATTGCTCCAAAAATTACCATCGACAAACACACAGTGTCCGTTGCCGCGAATAAAGCCATCACTTATATTTACAGAAGATCCACCAAGCTCAACATAAATATTTTCTACCTGAACATTGCCGGTTGGCATATCACCATTAGTGCCGTTACCAAAAGTCATCACACCGGTTACATTATCGTATGTAAAATGCCTACCCCTAAAATCACTGCGAATACCGGTAAACGAGGATATCTGTGTATAGATAACGCCATCAATGTAGCAATAACCCACAAACGAAGGATAATCACTGTTAGCGTCAGCGGGGAACTGGATTGCTTGCGATGCAGTGCCATCGGCGGTATCAATAGATATTAAAAGGCCATCAAGAATAATAGCCCCGTTTTGACCATTAAGGCCACCCGTATCTATATTTATAATATTAGGCTGAGTTGTAGATGTATTTTCTAACGTTATTTCTTGGAATCGGCTATTAAATTCAATATCTACTGATACTGTAGAGTTATCAACAATCAGGCTAGCAAGATCAGACAAAACAAAATCATCCCCGGGGGACGGGGAATAATTAGAAGTCCTATCGTTCGCGGTTGTTATTGGGATCGTTGCCATGAAACACCTTTTTTAATTGCAGATATTTTACCATAATACAATAAAAAAAGCCCCAGCTAAGGGGCTAAGTAGCTTTAACAAGCTAGGAGGAATCTTATAAATAATTTCTTGTGCTTATTGTAACACTATTTTACCTTGCCGTTTTTTAAATCTATTACTTTTTGAATTTTATCTTCACCGAACAAAATAACCGATGTCGCATAAGCACCCATCATTGCCATTGAAATAATAAATGCGTAAATAACGCCTTTAGCTATACTTTCTCTTAAACTTCTTTTTTTCTCTTTAATGCTTAAAGAATCAATAAGCTTTTCTTGGGTGTCGAGCTTTTCCATTACCTGCGAAAAACCATCATCATTGCGGCACTGGCTTTCGTTAAGAAGGCTCAGGATTTTTTGATGATCAGCCCTAATTCCTTTCTGCTCACTGAAAATAGCTGTGAACTTTGCATTATTTTCGCTTTCATTTTTAGCGACTCTACTCGTAAGCTCGTTTATTGCTTGCAGCGCAGAAGTCATAAAATGCTGAATAAAGCCGACAGTCTCTACAGCTTTAGATTGTCCGCGCTTGCACTCTTCGATAAAGTTTTCATCGTCACCCCTTCGATCTAGCACTCTCTATCCTTTTGCTAATGTAAAAGTCAGTATTAACGCTTTGACCATTAATTATTCTATCCAAAGCTACTAGCGCCGGATTATGAACACCGGCTTTAAGTTGATCATTATATAGCGCCATGTCAGCAGAAAACGAATCAAGCGCCTCTTGAGCTGATTTTAAACTTGAGGAAAGCATAGAGCAACAATCGACAGAAGTGATAGCAAGCAAATAAATATAGCTGTCATCTGCGTTCTGTGGCTTTCGGTGCCAGAAACGCCTTGAAATGACATTGTTAGATATCCAATGGACAGGCCACCTGCAATATTCTGATAAAAACTTAAATTCTCATTGCTAAACGGTATAAAGAATCGTGATGAAAGCCAGAAAAGCAGACACAAAAACACTATATTAATCGCCCTATGCAAAACCGGAATGCTTAAAATGAAGCGGGAAACGCTATTTATCATTTTCATAAGCGTATTTTCTTTTTTGGCTTAGTCATTTTATACTCCTATTTTGTGATCTTCTTTAACTTCTCAAATGTTCTTAGCGACCCAATTCCAAGCAATCCACCCAGCACCGGCATCATTACAGATAGATCAGCCTGCGGAATCATTACTCCAAACCCTGCCGCTATTGGCGATATAAGAAAATTAACCGCTAATCCTGTTACGCACACATAACCAGCTAACGGCCTCCAGCTAGACTGAAACCAATTACCCTTGGCATCTTCCGTGTTTAGCTTTATTTGAGCCATAGCAAGCTCTTGTGCGTGATTATCAGCAAGCGTAGCAATATCAAATGCAAGCTTTTGGCGCACATCAGCATCAGGCACAAATTTATCAATTATTGTTGATATTGGAGAAATTAAGCTTTCAAATATTTTCATATCATTCTCTCTTTATATTAAAAAGCATTAAAGCCGCCAGCTACAGGTCTCTCGACAATTCCTGCAGCTGGCTTTAACGGCTGGTCGTAAAACACAAGGGGACTGTACTTTGGTGACCATGCGAAATGAATGCAAGAACATTATTGCATTTGTGGCGTGGCTTTTCAATCAAGATGCAAGGCATATCATTTTCGTGACGCCACGAAAATGGTCGAATTATCCCCAGCTATGAATCTGCTTTGATTTAACGATAATCTGCCCATCTTCGCCATCCATTGCCGCCATAAACTTCTTCATTGCGCCACCGCTATCTAGCACAGCCCACAGGTTTTCATAGTAGCCAAGCTTGCTACCAAAGCCTACGCATCCGATTACGTCATTAATATTGTTTGCTATGTGCATTTTTATCAATGACCTATCCGGTACGTTCATAATCTCATATGCAGGATAGCCACCATGGTTGTACATGCCCAATTCTAGCCGGTATACGCCTTCGGGAATACACGACTCACGGGGTTTGTTATCTAGCCAAGGGCGCTCTACTGTGTAGCACTCGAACCCATCTACGGATAAATTACCGAACACCCCCATCGGGGTATGGGCAAACCTTTCTAGCAACACCTCTTTCATAATTCAGCCTTTTTTATGTCGAATAAAATGTAATCTGCACCCTTGGCCGCTTTCTTTTTTTCAAGAGTGTATTTATATATTCTACTATCATTAAAACCGTATTTTTTTTGAAGTATATCAATAAATGGCTTCATGGGGTTATCCAAGTCGCTTGCTTTATTACTGAACCCAAACTCAAGAAATACGTGAAGATCGCCATCAGGAATTACTATGTTCGGCAACATAAGCAATACTGCTTTTTCGTATGCCTTGTACTCTTTAGTCTTGAATCGTTTACCCTGCCACGCCTTATTGACTGACAGCGGCTTAATCTTTAATCCAAACATATTATTTCCATGCATTGATCGAGCAATTCTTGCTGCGTACCATACTCACGCTCAAACTCAGCCTTATTGCCGTGTAGCGTAAACCAGCGTTTAGGCTTTGCGTTATCTATAAGCTGGTGATGCGGGTAGCACAGGGGCAAAACTTTACGATGCGCTCCGGGCTTTGTTCTGCCATCAATATGGTGGATAGACACTTCGTGGTTTTCCACGCCTTGATTTAAACACACGATACAGCCAATTCCAGCTATTTTATTTTGAAATGCGGTATCGGCGGCACTTCTTGTTTTACCCTTCATTTTTCACTAGCCAAGTACGGGTAGTCAGACTGCATCATTTCTATGTACTCCTTTAATTCTTTTACGCTCATTATGCTAGTGACCGCGAAGCAATCCATAACTTTTATTCTTTTCTCATAAGGGAGTTTGTCGGTTATCTGCTCATGAACGTAGTTTTGCATTTGATTTCTACGAATAATAGGAAGCCCGTACTTATATTTACATTCACGCTCTACGTCTTTAGCTGTCACGTCCCCGCGATGCTTTGCTATATCGCCGTACCACACAGCCTTTAGTGCGTTTTGTGACAATGTTCTTTTGCCTGCATCTATCTTAATGCGAGCATATTTTTTATCCAAGAATACCGCATCTATCTCACGCTTTACATTCTCTTTTGTTTGCTCGCTATTTACTACCCAGTACTCGCCCACGATCAATTTACCCCAACAATAACGCCATGCTTATTACAGCTAACCCTACCAAGCTTATCAAGAGCAAGCAAATACGCTCCCAACTTTTTGGCACTTAATCCGGTCTCTGCCGATATTCTTTTTCGAGGCGGTATTTTACCCCTAGCTTCATAGTACGACTTAATAAAAGAGTAAACCTTCATCATATCGCCTTTTATCTCCATTTCTTTTGGCTGATCGTAAGCAGGGACTGCTTCAATTCGCCCGCCAGCAGCAAAAAACCTATTTATCTGCTCACTCATTCTTAACCTTTCAGCATCTTTTTCAGTGTTATGTGGTATTGCCATGATTACCCCTCTTGATACACGGGAATCCATTGTTTTCGGTTATTTCGTAATAACGAGGAATCCTTTGTTTAACAGTGTTA
>Ga0206128_1000868_pt1 | contig 32673 bp, 24 predicted proteins | sample Helgoland_Spring_7_FD_148601 | JGI IMG/M metagenome (GOLD analysis project Ga0206128, IMG submission 148601) | Pelagic subsurface seawater microbial communities from Kabeltonne, Helgoland, North Sea - Helgoland_Spring_Bloom_20160426_1 | ecosystem: Environmental > Aquatic > Marine > Epipelagic ... | reverse complement strand
AATAAGTGAATAGTATTAATTTTAAAAAGGTAATAGTCGAAAGCATTGTGAGAGTTGTTATGAAACGAAATAAATATAGAATTGATAATAAGGTTGAAGTCGTGTGTATTGATGGAGTGTTTAAAATGTAAAAAGAACCAAAGGGTAAAAAGATAAAATTTAAGAAACTTGTGATTGGTAGGGTTAAAATGATTGGTGTTTTGAATGATAAAAGAGTGAGGATGAGCTAAAAGATGATTAAGGTCGGGAAGAGGAATAGTGTTGTTGTGTGACATTAAAGTGTCGTGGAAGTGTATTGGAAGTGTATTGGAAGTGAGATTTCCAGAAAATCTTAGTGTGTATAATAAAAAAAAGTAAATAGTAATCAATTTGTAAGAAGTTAAAATAAAAATCCCCCGATAGGGGGGGGGGAGTGGGTTAGGGTTGTGTAAAGTGATTTCTGGTTTCATAACTCATTTCTGGATAAGGGGGTGGATAATAAAAAGAAATATAAAATCATATTAAAGTGTTGTATGAGAGGTTATGCAGTGTAAAATATATAATATATATTGTAAATATACACTACAAAAAAACCGGAGGGTTCTATACTTTTTGATTTTTTTAATAAAAGTATTTATTGGGAAGGTATACAACGGGGGCTTCGCCCCCCGGGGGGTAAGGTTCTCGATATATTTATATAATAAAACGAAGAATGTCATCATTTGTCAATTTAATTTTTAATTCCATATTATAATTTTTTAATCTAACAATATTAATAATTTCCTTCAATGTTCTAGTAGCATCTGCACCTTGAATTGATAGAGCCAATTGGTTATAATAGTTAAACCCTTTATCATATTTAATTTCTTGTAATATATTTAAAATAGTATGTTGTAATATTAATTCAGTGTCTGTAGTTGAATATAAATGAATGAGTAGTTTTTTATATTTATGTATATCAATTTGCAGATTATTTATTTTACACAGGGTTAAATGACTACCTCGTAAATTATGTTGGAATAATGTAAGTTCGTCAATAAACGGATTAATTCTTGTAAGAATAAGATTACCATTTATAATTTGCTGTGTAAAATCTTCAATATTAGGAATAGTAATTGTGTTATCCATATTACTGTTATTTGTCATTTGATATCCTTATTATATTTATTTCAATTTTTTCATAAAAAAAATAGAGTTGTTGAATGATAAAGTGGAGAACCTAATCCCGGAGGGGGGTGATTTATTAAAGTATTTATTGGGAAGGTATAAAGCGGGGGCTTCGCCCCCGGGGGGGCAAGGTTCTCTGTATTTTAAAAAAAATAGTAAAAAGTTCGAAGAAATTGAAGACAATGTATAATAGTTTATTATACATATCAAAAAAATGAATTCTATATAGAATATGTGCGACACTACTAATACTAAAATATTATTTGAAGATAATTGTAGAAAAGTATTTACAGGAGAAAAGATATCAAAACCAGATGACAATAAATGCATATTCTGTGATTGGGTATGTAAGAGTGGAAAAAAGTCAACATATGCAATGCATATTAGTAGATTACATCCGAAGGAGTTAGGAAGACCCGACAATGTATATAGCTGTGAAATATGCAATAAGAGTTTCGCAAGTAGGTCTCATTTAAATCATCATCATTCGAATCATCATGAAATAATATGGCATCATTGTTCTAGCCGTGACTGCAATCATAAATGTAAATCAAAAGGATTATTAATAACGCATCAAGTAAACAAACATCAACAAGACATAAAAAATGCGTGTAAACAAGAAGGAAAGTGTATTACCTGCAATAAGGAGAAACCATCTATATACCATATAGGCATTTGCCACCCCATTAATCAGTATTAATATTATCTTTTTTTATTAATGCTAAAAAAAATATCTAGTACAAAGGTTCTCCACATTTTAATAAAAAACAATTCAATATATATATATTTTTATTATTAGATCATTAGTTATATGTTGGTTATAATTCTATAGTAAAAGGTTTAAAAAATAGAAAGTGGAGAACCTAATCCCCGGAGGGGGGTATTTTTTAAAGTATTTATTGAAAGGGTATAAAGCGGGGGCTTCGCCCCCGGATTAACAATAATCACATATACTTTTCACCATATCTTCACATATATTCTTAGTATTACACACATATTTCACATTATTTACACATTCTTTTCGACTTTCGTTACCATAATACTCTTGCATATTACGATTACTTATATAATTCTTATACATATTCTTTAATTCAACCTTCTCTATTTTTAATAAATACATCTGATCAATATATTGATAAAATAATTCATCATTGTGTTCATCATTATTTTCATATATTAATCTATAACTACGACATAACAACAACGTATTTTTTATTTCTATCTTCTTTATTAGTATATCTTTATATATACCCTCTCCACATACTTTGTGGATCTCATATAATAAACTATTCTTCTTATTGTTTTTTAACCCCATATATACATATACTTATATATGGTTTCAACACTCATTTATGGTTTCAACACTCATTTATGGTTTACATATATATTTTATTTATACCATTTAAAGATATAATACCCGGAGGGGTGGGCTGGGACTATTCAACGGAACTATTGCAGGGTGGCGCAGTACAGAATATAGAGTCCTCTCTCTCCACAACAATACCACAAGAATCTCCACAACAATACCACAAGAATCTCCACAACAATACCACAAAGGTCTCCACAACAATACCACAAAGGTCTCCACAACAATGCCATAACAATACCACAAGAATCTCCATCAAATTATGAAGGCAAGGTTCTCCATCTTTTAAAAAGTATTCTATAAAATTGAAATATATTTGACAGAACACTTATTATAAATATAAAATAAAAGCAATGCAAAAACTTTTCACAATTCCTCTTTCAGAAGCCACTGTAATCAAACGACCTTCAGCATATTGTAAGACACCGTATGTTGCAGACGTTTCTCTAGACGGAGCAACAGAAACCACAATGGCGCATACAGCAGCACTAGGATGTTGTGGATTAGCCGACAAGGGAGCAACAGTGTTAATGGAAACAAATACAAATCCAAAAAACAAGTGCACACACAAAATCCGAGTAAGTCAAATTACAGAGCGGGACCAAACTTATTTGGTGGGTATAGATCCAAAAACCGCAGAAAAAATAGTAAGCAAATCACTAGAATACAATTTGATAACCACACTGAAGGACCATAAAAGCGTGGCAGCAGAAAAGAAATTTCTAAATTCCCGATTTGATTTTGCGGGAATAGATGCAAACGACAAACCCTTTATATTAGAGGTAAAAAACGTACCATTGGCGGATTATGTGGATTGTTTAGCAAAAGAGAAGAAGCATATGGACTTTTCGCATATACCGATAAACAATAAAATCGCCTATTTCCCAGACGGATATAGAAAGAAGGCGAACACAACTGTTAGCCCCCGTGCATTGAAGCACATACAAGAATTGGAAGTCATGGTTTCACAGGGTTATCGAAGTATATTGTGTTATGTTATTCAACGCACGGATGTGAGTTCGTTTCAGCCGTCAAACATTGACCCTATATATAAAGAAGCGGTCATCAAGGCCCAGAAGAGCGGAGTGGAAATCATAACAATTGTAGCGTCTTGGGACAAGGAAGGAAATGTACATTTTGTAAAAGATGATCTTCCTATAAATATTTCATAAACATCCCCCCCATAAATATCCCAGTCAGGTTCTCCATATTATAAAAAACAAACCCAAAAAGATAAAAATAAAAGAGCTATTATATGTTTTTTTTGATGTTATTATACGTTTGATATATTTTGTAATTTTAGAGAATACATTAATAAAATTATATAATATATGCGTTATATATAATGACAAAATCCCTCTGTAAAGGAAAAAGCGTGAAAAACCCCAACAAGTGTAAAAAGGTGAAGGGTTGCAAGGTAGCCAATGGTACAAAGCGTACTTATTGCCGCAAGACAAAAAACAATAAATCAGGAACCAAGAAGGCCAAAACATCGCGCAAGACGGTAAAGCGCAGATCGGAGGTCAATCGTTTGAAGGGTCTCGGAAAGAACACGATTGCTGCTCTTAGAAAGTTGGCATAAATAAATAATAATGAAACAATGGTAATGAAAGGTTCTCGACATTAAAATATAATAACCCTATAATTTATTATATTTATGGAGCACATACATATTTTTACAAAAATATATGAGTTAATGGATCATTTTGAGAATTTATGTCATGAAAGTGTTCCGTCGGAGAAAAAATACAAAGAAGACGATGATTTTTTTGCATTTATATTTCAAAACGTGAAGGAAGTGGATGCGCAAAAACAACCAGAAAAACAACCAGAAAAACGACCAGACAAAGAGGAAACAAACCCAACAACATCAACAACAATAAAAGAAGAAGAGTCAAAAACAAATGAACAATCACAAACAACCCGCAATTTAAATAATGAACCAGCAAGTGCGTCAACAAAACTACAAGAGGAGAGTGAGGAAAGCATAGTGAATAAGTATATTAAGAAATGTTATAAAAAAATAGTATTAAAGTGTCATCCGGATAAAAACAAGAAATCGCAGGGTGCGTCAATAATATTTATGCGGTGTCAGGAATATTATGATAACAGATTGCTTATAGGATTATTGTATATATTTTATTTGTATAGTATTAAACCTCCGGAGCCATTAAACACACTTGATCCAAACAACATAAATAATAAAACAAATGCATTATTAAACAGAATAGCAAAGGAGATTTACATCATTCAAAAAAAGATAGTAGCATTAAGCAAGTAATAATATATTATTATAATAAAAATATAATAGATATATTATAATATATAATAGTGAAAAATGAATAACGTGAAACATATAGATAATCACAAAGATGATTTATATGAAGAATTAAATAAGCATATAACGGATTCTGCAATTTATGTAAAACAATTGTTGGACAATTCAGATAATTTGGAAAATAATGTAATGGTGAATAATGTAATGCGTAGTTATAAAAAAGAAAAGGGGTCAATCCTGTTAGAGTGGGTATTAACAAAAAGTATAAAAACATTAACAATAGAGAAAATCCGTACCTTATGTATGTAAATCCTTGATATGTTTCGACAATATTAAAGCAAATGTAAAGAAGATTCGTGAACAAATAGTTTTTCCAAGCTGTGTGTTTCGGAAGGTTTTGTAGATTTTTCATTGAATCGTGTTTTTTTGCTTTGTGCTGCGCTGCGATATTTCTCGGTGTTCCAAATTTCTACAAAATCTTTAGGTGCAGTAGTTTCTGAAATGACGACAAGATTATTTTTGCTCCATTTGCGCATAATATCCCAGAATTCTTCATTATCAAATACGTCGTATTTTTTGACACTGGTTCTGTATTTAATAGGGAATTTCGTGACAGCATAAGGAGGGTCACAATAAACCATCATATTTTTGGGATTAAGTTTTCGGTAATCTTTATTGATAAACTTGACTTTTTTAATGAGGGGTGCAATGCGTCGCATACTGTTGCCCATTTCTTTACAAAAGTCCTCTTTTTTACCGTTTAAATATTTTTGTGAATAAGCGCCAAAGTAGCGTCCTCCGAAGCTCATACCAAATCCTACAAATGCTTTGTGTGCATTGGGGCTTTCAATGAGTTTAGCGTCATTGTATTGTTGTTCGCTAATGGATTCAGGAATTTTAAGTGTGCCGGCTTGGACTTCTTTCCACATTTGAATAAGGTCGGGGTGATAATCATTTGCCATAAATTTTTTGGTGTCAAGGTGGGTCATATTTTTGTAAACCCCGAGGGAGCCACAAAAGGGTTCCAAGTAGCCGTTTAATTCATTTTTGTCCCATAGATCATTAAGTACGGGTGCAATATGTTTTCCAAGGCGTTGTTTTCCACCTAAATATTTCATTTAATATATAATTAGTGTAGTTTAAATAAAACGAAACAAATCGGAATAGTTATAAAATGTAAAAAATATGTATAAAATTGAATAAAGAATACATATATATGATGAATATAAATGCCAACAATAATGTCAAAAATCGCCGAAGAAAGTAACGACCCGCTATTACATTTACATAATAATTATGGGGTACCGATAAATTATTTGTGGGAATTGTGTGGAAACAGTAATAATTACAAGTCATTAATAAAACACACGACGGAACATACAATACCAAATATAGATGATGAAATAGATGTAGATTATTATAATTCAGAGGAATTGGGCGATTGGTTAAGAACGAGTGAAGAAGTGATAAAAGAAAATTATATGATGGCAATGAATAAAATAAAAAACGAAAGGGTGAAATTGGCGGGGTATAAGCAGCGTGAGAATCAGGAAAAAGAATTTAAATTAGAAAAAATGGATGAATTGTGTGATGATGTGCAGCGTCATATATTTGAGTATTTGCCATATGATGTACAGGCGGGGGTATATATGGAGAATTGGTCAACAATGAAATCAAAGTTGAATAAGATTACAACGGCGCGGTCTTTACATCGGGTTTGTAAAAAAATAGAAAAGAATTATTATGAGAGACCAAGGCGGCGTGGAATAAATCATCATATAAGAAAGTTTGCAGAAGATCGTCGTGCTCGTGAGTTGCGGTATGTATCTAGATTATGGGCGCGACCTATAAATACGGCGGAAGAGCAAATCTGTGTTGATTTTCGTAATTTAACATTAAAGTCGGCAACAAAGAAGGCGCGATTATGTGATTTGGAGAGTTTAATCTATTTGTTAATTAATTCCAATGGAAGTAGAAAGGAGGGACTATATAAGAGCGCGGAAAAGATGCAATATATAGGTTTTAAATTGGTGAATGTTGTGCGACTTTTGACAGCATAAACTAGTGTAGTAATTGAAAGTGCAAATGTATATTGTTTTTTTATATTGTGTTTTTTTTCATATAAAATGGTGGAAAGTATTATTGTAGCGATGAAGCAACAGAAGATTATGGTTGTATACGATTGTTATGAATAATGTTCTCTATAATAAAAATAATAAGGATAAAAAATAAAAAACATATGAATGAACCTATTAATAAAAGGTGAGTTACAATTTGTCTATTTGGAAACATTATAATAAATACAAACAATAGTTTTTATTATATATATTATAAAATGATTGATTTAATTATAAGGACTAATGCCGAGGGTTGTTAATATTTCTGCTAAAAAGGAAACTTTGAGTGGGTTAAATCCGACGCCGTAACAAGGGGCACCATAAACAGTAATATAATAATTATATACGGGAGCAAGTTGTACGGATTGAGTAATAGTAAATTGTCCGGAAGACGTGGTATCTTCAACGATTTCTTTGTTTGCTTCTGCCAAGATTTGGTTGACTTTTTGTTGGAGCATAGATTTTTCGACAAGGAGGGTAACATTATCAATGTGTAGATTGACAGCGTGAAATGCGGTAATGAGGGTTTCTTTTGCCAGAGTAACAAAAAGGGAGAGAGCTTCGTCAGTAATAATATTTTGTAGGTCGGTGACTTGGTCATAAAGGTTAACATATGCAGTGTGAGAGCGGTTAATAACAACATAATTTTGTGAGGAAGCGGGGTCTCCATAGTCAGTTTCGATTTTACGAAGTAATTCCAAATAACTGTCTTTGATAAGTTGTAGGTCGGCACTATTAACAATGCGGTCAACAAAGGTAATACGGTCAATGAACTCAATGCGGTCTTGATAAATAACGCGGTCTTCGTATTCGATGCGGTCAATATATTCGACGCGGTCTTGATAAATGACGCGGTCCAAATATTCGATGCGGTCAATATATTGTATTATGGTTTGAGTAACAATTTTGATAACTTCTTCAACAATGTTACGTGTTTTTCCGGAAGAAGAACTAAATAAATCAATAGGATTATAAATGAGTCGTGTACTACCGGAGGTTACATTATTTGTAAATAAAGATTTGGAAATCATATATAGTGACAAAATAAATTATCCTGCATAGGAGAACAAACAAATATGCGATTTAACTTCAACGTTGGAAGTGATGATTTCATTAAAACTATGGTGAACCGTATAATTATTTTGGTTTAAATAAATAAGAAAATGGGGAAGATCATCAATGGCCATATATTGTGAATTAGAATAATCATTTTTCATAATAGCGTAAATGCATTCATTGGGTTCATTTACAAATTCGGACAATTGTTGAGTTTTTACACGTTGTATATATTGCGCAAGAGGACCACGGGGAATACAATTTAAGCATAAAATATTTGAATATTGTCTTGTATATGGATTTAAGAACGGTTTTTTATATAAATAAACAAAACTATTTGTAACCTCCATTATAAATATATATATAGAAATAAATATAAAGAGAGCATACCTGTATATAGTGTATATGGTAGTGTAAGTGTTTATCTAGTAGTTTATATGTGTGTATAGTAGTGTTTGTATATGTATTTATGTGTGAGTGTATATGTGATTTCTCTCGTAGCTCAGTTGGTTAGAGCGTGCGACTGTTAATCGCGAGGTCATAGGTTCGAAACCTATCGAGAGAGTGTGCACGGATGGCCGAGTGGTCTAAGGCGGCAGACTTAAGATCTGCTATCTTCGGATGCGTGGGTTCGAACCCCACTCCGTGCATTGGCTTCTTTAGCTCAGTTGGTTAGAGCGTTGTTCTTATACAGCAGAAATTAATGCTCTTAGCAAAGCAAAGGCCGGCGGTTCAAGTCCGCCAAGAAGCAGGTTGGGACATAAAATAGTTCGCCTCCACGTGGTGTGTCCTGGGTTAAAAGCTAAATGAACTAACGGGTATTGGCAAAGTATGGTTAATGTATAACCAAAGGGGTAATGGAAGAGGTATTGGCAAAGTATGGTTAATGTATAACCAAAAGGGTATTGGAACGGGTATTGGCAAAGTATGGTTAATGTATAACCAAAAGGGTATTGGAACGGGTATTGGCAAAAAGGGTGTGGGTAAAATGGTCTCATGGTCTAATGGTTATGACTGCGGTCTTTGAATCCGCCAACCTGGGTTCGATTCCCAGTGGGACCTAATAGCATTCATATTAATAGGATGGGTGTTGGTATGGGGTGTTAGCTCAAATGGTAGAGCGCGCGCTTAGCATGCGCGAGGTAGGAGGATCGATGCCTCCACACTCCAAGGTGTTCCCACATAGTCTAATGGTAAGGATATGGCCCTTTCAAGGCCGAGGTCGGGGTTCGATCCCCCGTGTGGGAAATCTCTCATAGCTCAGTTGGTTAGAGCGTGCGACTGTTAATCGCGAGGTCAGAGGTTCGACCCCTCTTGAGAGAGAAAAATGTTTATATAAACATTCAGTGTTTATATAAAAAACAGATTTAGAAATACACGGCAACATATATGCCATAAGCGGTAAAAAGGTTATATAATAAAATATATTCTAAACGACTAAAGCAATAAATCACAGAAATATCATTAATATAACAATAAAAAAGAGTAAATGCTGCGCCTGGAAAAGAAATAGTAATAAGTTTATTTGCAATAGTATCGACAAGTTGATTAAATGTATTTATGTACATAATGTCTTTGTTATAGTTATATAAAAATCAGATTTTATATATTATTATTATTATTATGAATAAAGTGGAAAGTGAAACATCTATAAAAAGTGGAAATCGTGCAAAACAATTAATGGGGTTTTGTAACATACTAACAATAACAATATTATTTTGTTGTATAATAGGATTAGCACTTATATTTATGTTAAGCTTTTGAGATATTAACGTATTTTGTAATGATATAAAATATAAATTTAATATATATTAAATGAGTAAAATAGAAATAATAGGTCAGGGTTCATATGGTTGTGTATATAAGCCATCAATACAATGTGATGGAACAATAAAATCAGATAAATATATATCTAAAATACAACTGGAGGAGCAGGCAACAGAAAATGAAAAAGCAATTGGACAAAAAATAATAAAAATATCGAAATATAGTAAACATTTTGCACCTATTGTGGAATCTTGTAAATTAAACATATCAAAATTAAAAAAAGAAGATTTGGATAAATGTATGTTATACGAAGACAATAGTGACTCACCATTTGAATCAAATAAAATAAAATATGTTGGTAAACATACTTTATCCCAAGCGCTGTATATTTTATTAAATAAATATCCGAAATTATTTATAAGATTATTAATAAAGACAAACGTAGATTTATTGAAATCAGTCCACTTGTTAAACAGTAATAATATAATACATATGGATATTAAAGAAGATAATATAATGATAAAAGACAAAGACAGTAGTCCAATAATGATTGATTTTGGAATTTCGTTTGACATAACGGCGTATGAAGATAAAAAAACATTTTTCACGTATGGTTATGATTACCCACCGTGGTGTTTTGAAATTACATTAATAACGTATATAATAAACAAAATCGAAGACAAGTGGGAAGATGCAATAGTAAACGAAGAAGATATAAACAAAGTAATCGGTGATTATTTGAGTTATAATAAAGTGTTTATAGATAAAAAAGACATTATGGAGCCATTATTGAATGCCTTTGTAAAGCCGTATATTGATAAAAAGTATAAATTGCTATATGATGAATGTTTTAAGAGTGTTCAAATGTGGGATAGTTATGGATTGTGTGTAATGTATTATCGAATGTTATCTTCTTATGATTTGATAAGAGATCCATCATTACACAATTATGTAGAAATTTTAGAATCCGTTATTTTTTGTAATCCAGCTGAGCGTATATCAACAAAGGAAATAATAAAAAGTGTAAAAAATGAATTTAATATGGAAAGTATAAAAGCAAGTAAAAAACAAATATCGAAGAAAATTAGTTCAATGGGAAAAAGTAAACAGGAAAAAATAAATAAAAACATAAAGAAAAGTTATTTGGAGGATTTGGAACAAACAAAGGTGTATCATGAATTGCAAAAGAAAAGTGTAAAATAAAAAAGATAGATTAATGGTATGTGGATTATCAAATAGAGATTAGTGTGGGTGTGGGTGTGGGTGTGAGAGGGTGTGTGTTATGTCTGGGTTTATTGATTAGATTTGTGAATTCATTATAACAAGCCATAAGAATCGCATTATAATCAGTATATTCTATTGTAGTAGTAATAATATTATAAAATTTTGAATCAAGAACAAATTTATCAATAACAAATGTAGTATTTAAATCAATGGGAGACCCGTGAATGTTACAAAACTCGTTTTTGAATTTTTCCATTGTAGTATTATTTATTTTGGGTAGTTCATAGTTAATAATAATGTCGTCTAATGAAATATCGTGCAACTTAAATTCAAGAACATTATTATCAACGATTTTGTTGAAAATATAATATGCGATTTGCGTTGCTGCATAATCAGTAAATCCCCCATCTATATTATGCACAGGTATCTTATTTTTCTTTAATACTTGTTTCAAACTGCTTGAAATGGAATAAAATAATTCGTTATCAATTTTAGGTTTCCATATATCATTATTGTCGCTAGGATTAATAGTATTACAATAATTTTGTAAAATAACAATAATACGAGCTGAAATACTATTTGAAAACTGTTTGTATTTTTGAAAACAACTAAATATGCGGAAACACATAATATATAATTTTATATAGAATTATATATTTAATAAGTTTTATTGGTGGTTTATTAATGGTTTATTAATGGTTTATTAATGGTTTATTAATGGTTTATTAATGGTTTATTAATTACATTTTATTTTGTAAAGTAAGTTATCAAACATGTGTTGTTCTTTCCACAAAGAATATAAAGCATTTTCATTGTTACCAGAAATCATTTGTACTTTATTGTTATATAAATTACTATGAAGGCCATTATCAAAATATAGAAAGTCGCAAAAATTCCAAAATACTAATTTTTGTGGATTTAAATTTAAATTCAAAACATATTTATAGGTGTGTTCAATATTAACACCTTGCATAAAAACGAGGATTTGTTCTTCAATATTACTGTCTTGTGTTTCAAAGAATGATTGAACTAATAAGTAAATAGGTAAATGAATTTCACAGGAAGTATAAGTATCATATTGTAGATTCTTTTTAAATGCCATAGCCATAGCATACAAGTTATCACATTCTTGTAAATTAATCCATATGGGTGTGTTAGTACATAAAAACATACGTTTATACGCTTTTTTCGAAAAATGACTGAGAAAACAACTCATACCAAGAATATTATAGAATACATCATTATTATTGTGGAAGTTTTTATAGCTCAAGTCCATAAAAATAATGAATTGTTGAGGCGGAAATATCTTTTTATAAAAGTGAATGCATTGTGTCCATTTTTTATTTAATAAATCAAAAATAGGGTTGCTTTCGTGAACGTCGGTATTAATTAATTTAAACATCATTTTCATAATCGCGCCAGGATTAAATGCATTGTGATTAATATGATGATATTTTGTAATATGTTTGTTATTATAAAAATCACCTAATTGTGTATGTTTATTGGCAAAAAAATAGAAGTATTTTTCCAGATTTTTTTCAGTACTGTCTATGGAGTCAAAATTGTTAAGACACATATTTTTTTCACACGTATTAGAATATTTTGAAATATATTTGCGAAAGAAACAATATGCATCATTTTTATTTTTGTATTTATAATTTGAAATATTAGAAAATTCTAATGCATAAATATGATTTAACCATTTAAATTTCGTTTTTTCACGTGGAACCCATTTACATAGAAAATGTATATCACTATTTTTAAAAAGTAATGAAACGTGCAATTTAACAAGTAATTGTATAAGAGGATGTTTTTTATTAGTTGTTTTGTTGTAAATATATTCGCATAAATATTTAAAATCACAATAAGAACCAAAGTATTCATTTGCGAACGACTTTTGTAAAAAATTGACGCATCGGTCTTGGAAAAAATGATAGTAAAAATAAATCATAATGTAAAACTGCATTTTTTGTCCTTTACCCTTTACAGTGTTACGTACATACATAAAAAAATGCTCAGTACGTTTAAATAATACGTCAATATCATTTGTATATACATCTTTATATTGCTGAACTAAACTTAAATAATTAGAAAACGCAACTTCAAAATGTGTTTTATTTTCGCTGCGTATAATATTTAAATCAAACATAACAAGTTGTTCATATAAATAATCAAAAATGACACGTTGTGTTTTAAGTGGTTGATGAAATACTTCCGTGTTTGATTGCATTATAAGAATATAAAAACAACTATTTAAATGGTTTAATTATTTATGTTTTCGCGTATAAGGTTGTTGAGAACCAGAAAAGCGGACCTTTTTTGTAGCAGCCGCAGTTATTTTCTTTGATTTTAAAATAGATTTGGGTTTTTCTTTATAAAAAACAAATAAAGAATTAATATCGTGAAAGAGAAGTAATGATTCATTAATTACAGCGTCATTGCATATATTTAGTTCTTTTAAATCGTTATTAAAATATTTTTCCCAGTCACTATCATTATGTACATTTTCAATATCGGCATTTTCGCACTGAACGTTATAAGACAATAATTTATCGAAGAAATATTTTGTAGTGTCGTTAAAAATGCAGTGCTTGGAAATAATAGTCATTAATTGATTTTTATGTAGTGTAGAATTTTGCATATTGTAATTTTGTTTTTTAATCTTAATGATTTCATTGTCATTGTCAACATATAAAAAATAGATGCATATAGAGTTCTGATGCGTGGGGTGTTTATTATTGTCTTTTATAAAAATAGAATCGTAGTTGTTCCAATAGTCCATAATTAAATACTAAATACAAATAAAAATACAATATTAAACCTATATAAAAAAATAAAGACAAGTATATCGGGACGTCGTTATTCAATAGTTTTGAAACAGTTAAAGACAAATATAGAAAACGTAAAAAAACATTATTTGAAAGAGTGTATTGATAGAATTTGCGTATTCAAAATAGAATTGAAAACAGATTGACGTTTGTTTTCAATGAAGAAGTTAAAATTGATTAATATAGATTTATAAAATATATTTTATAAATGTACAATCAAGAATTTTGCATACCGCGTGTAAAAAACGGGTTTTCAAATAAATATATCGAGAACGTATTTGGAAAACTGCAAATAGGTTTAATAGAGAAGGTGATTTGTTTACCATTGAAATATGATAATAATTACAAGCGAGTAATTATAAAAGTAAATACAGAAAGTGTAAAAAAAGAAGATGTATTAACATATATAACAAATGAAATAGATAACAATAAATATTTTAAATTGGTACATGATTTTCCGGAATATTGGCGTGTTTATCTTAATCTTCCGCAAAAACAAAGGTGAAGTATTTTTCAATAAGAGGATGCAGTCCGTGAAAGCTCATTTTTTTCTTTTGTATAAACATACAACAAAATACGGATGTCTGATTAGCGTTTCGTATTTCTCGTGAAAATATGTCATCAATATTGCTGCATATTTCATTTGTTTTCTGTATTTCATCTTTAATCTGTTCCTTTTCTTGATATAAATTTGTTATATATTCAGATTCATCGGCATTATTATCTTTATTGTTATTATTTAAAAAAACCCTTTTCAATTGTTCTCTAATATTTTTGAATTTATATAATAATATGTTTTTATGATGGTCCATTTTGCGTAATAATGTAAATATATTAACTTGATAAATGATGGGATATAAATTGCGTGCTTCTTTTGGTAGGAGAATATTTGGTCCATCCTTAATTTCACTTATTTTGTCTTCATAAAATTTTATTTTATCATTGTATTCGTTGTTCTCAATATACGTATAAATATTATTACCAATGAGTTTTAATGACGTTTCTATTTTGTCATATTGATTACTTAAATGCATAAATGATTCTGTATGTGATTCATATTTAAAATAACTAATCATAGAAATAAGAAGTAATATAATGCTGTTTAATGCTGAACTAATATTATTTCCCCAAGTATATTCTGTTATAAATGGAGAACTAATGGTATTTGTAGTACTAATAATTACAGTTGGAATCATTAGAAAATTAAGTTTATGTTTACATAATTGAGAACAGAATGCATACAAATGTTTTTGTCCCTTAACATAAGTAAGTAATATTTCGAGTTTATTTGTTTGCTTGTTTGTATAATAACTATCAAATGTGTGTCCAATTTTTTCAATATCTTCATCAGAACTACTATTGTGGTCATAAAAACTGGTATCAGATAAATTATCGGATTGGTCTAGGTTCTCCATATAAAAATTGAAAGATAACTTTTTTGAAATTTGAATTAAAAAACATGGATTTAATCGAGAAGAAGCGATTTAATAATTATAAAAAGACGCAAAACCAACATATAATATTAACAACGCGTTTTAACAATGAAACCTGGAATATAAATGATAAATATAGGAAAAATAAGTCATTAAAATGTGTATATTGTAGCCCTCATATGGCGTGTAAAAACATTGCTCCATCATCGTTATTGTTTATATTGGAAATGAACAATGACGAAAATAAAATAAAAGGGATTGGGCTAATACGAAATAAATTCGTAAATTATAAATACAATGTGTATGATAATATGTTATATAATCGGTTCAATTATGTTGGTCAAAACTACATTTCCAGATGCGAAATGAATGTAGAAGAACAAATATTTATGAAATATTTGGATTTGACGTGTTTTAAAGGAAACCGACATTTAAAGCGTGGTCAGGGTTTCACACGATTTCCATTAATGCATTTGTATAAATGGAGAGATAAAATAGATTTAGTAAATTATGTTCGTTTTATGTTTAAACGTCGTATGGCATAATATATGAACGTGGTGAAAAATATAAAACAAAAACCTAAATATAAAACAAAAACCTAAATATATATTAAATGAACATACAAGATTATAGCGATGAAGAATTAATTCAAACAATGAATTTAAATGATCCGAGTGATAGAGAACTAGAGGCCCGAATCATTTTTTTAATGAATAAATATAAAAATAGTAATAATGTGGAAATGGCTCGTTTTTTTGATAAGGTATATGACCGTTTTTTTGGAAACACAATTGACACTGAAAGTGAAGTGTCAGACGAAGAAAATGAAGAAACACGTGAAGCTTTTGAAATAATAGAAGCCCAGGATACAATAAATGATGATGGAACAGTAGTTCGCGATGAAAGTATACAATCATATAGTGATGCTCCGGAAAAGATAAAAATAGTAAAAAATATAGAAGATGGAGAACCTACAAATCAAACTTCTCAGGGGCAAGACATAACCGGCACGGCCCAGAATATAGGTGTAACAAAACAGGTGGATGTTGTTTCTGGAAACGTGAATCCTTTGTTGTTGCAGACAATAAAACGTGTTATAAGTATTGACAGTCAATACAGAAAAGATACAACAGGACTATCAACAGAGTTTACATTCAGTTTATCGGATCCTTTGAAAGATGTGGTATCATTAAAATTATATTCGGTGGGAATACCATATACTTGGTATACAGTAAATAATAATTTTGGTTCGAATTTCTTTTTAATACAGGGTAACTCGCCTGGCATAAATGATGCAATATTAAACGATGTAATTAATTACAATATTCAAATAAAATCTGGAAATTATCGTGCACAAGAATTAGTAGATACAATAAATAGTTCCTTAACTACGTCGTTAAGTGGCGTAACAGATATGAGTTTTGGGAGTTTGACAACACAATCATATATATCATATAATTCAAATCGTGCAAGGGCGACTATTAATTTATTTTTTGAAAAATTGTACAACGAGTCGAGTTATGTTTTTGAGTTTCCAATGTGGACGACACCAAATGATCCAACATTGCCGGGTCCTCGTGTTGAAAGCATAGCTGGATTTTTGGGATTTAATAATACAAGTTATTATTTTAATCAAATACATTCATTGCGCAATATAGATAGTGCAACGGATTTTTCTACAAAGGACTTTACATTAAACAGTACTAATAATTTTTTTACCGTTTATAAATATATTGGTCCCGAACCATATAACGTATCAACATCTGTAATAGATACGACTTTTAATGTTGGATTAGGATTGGTTGATGGTAGTTATTCACACATTGAATTAGAAACGGCATTAAATAATGCACTAACAACACATAGCAAATTAACCAATTCCTCTATAGTGCGAACTGAAGTGGATTCATCATTAGAAATTGGTTATACAAATTATTATTATAATTTAACAATAAATTTTGATAGAGACACTACAAATAATGTATTGTATTCCAAACCCTATATAGAATTTCCGGATGAATCTGCACTATTGAGAGAACATCGTATATGGACAGATATATCATCGTGTTTTCGATATGAAGACACGAGTTATGATATGGTGGAATTTGTATCGGAAACAGAAACATTAGACCAGCAAGAAGAAAATCCAGTAATATTAAATGATTTGTCATTTGAAATTAATTGTGTAAAACCGGGTTTTAATTTACCAGCAAATAATTATTCTGTTTCTATTGAAAATTCCAATCAAAATGGTTATAGTTTGGCACAGTTTTCAAATGCATTTAATGCAAGCTTAACAGAAATAAGAGACAATAGTATAACATTAAATAATCCACAAGGCGAAATTATACTTGAAAATTCAATATTTATATTGAATCCAAATGCAACGTTCAGTTTTCAAATAGATATGAACAAACGATTTATAAAAACAGATTATAAAACGGATTTATCAATAAATGGTTATACAAATCCCACTACAGGTCAAACAGTAATTCAAGACATATCCTCGTGTTTTAGAAATAAACTTAATTTCCAAGACAGTTCATTAAATGACCATAGCCAAGGATATACATCAATAGCATTACCTCGTGACGCCCAAGGTATTAACTTTTTTCCAAATATTAATAGTGTAACAGATGTAGATTTTTTAATAAATTCGTTTATATTATCTGTAAAACCAACCAAACCAACAAATAGTGGAAGTTCAGAATCGCCCGTTTATACTGTAGATATGAAAGATTTTTTACCGGTGGACTTTTCGTATAATAATGCTTTACCCAATGAAACGGAAAATATGATAAATGCACGCATAGATGTTTCTGGAGTAGTATTTGGAGATAACGCTGTATTTAAAAATCAAACGATTGAAGTAATACAAAAAATGCCCGCGTTTTTTAATAGAATATTTGAAGATTTTACAGATAATGATGGGCAACGCGTATTAAGCGGAACCAAATTAAGAGCGTATGAAAATGAACAATCTAATTTTTATTTTACATTAGAGCTAGATGTAAATAAAACATTGAATGAAGATGCATATCAATGTCGATTTATTGATTCATCATTCGGACTAACAAATGGTGACAAATCAGCATTAAAACATTTGAATTTTGACCCCAGTTTTGTATATAACCCTACATCACCGTCGTCAAACACAAATAATATAACATACGATTCCAGTGTAAATTTTATAGATATGTTACAAGAGACATTACAAAATCAAAGTATTGTACGAAATACAGTTTTGTCTACAGAATCAGTAAAAATCAAAAAAATAATTATAAACGATGCAAATAATCGTTTTAATATAAAGCCGTATCAGCATATTAAATCTCCCGGAAATGAAAATGATATGTCTTTTTATATTGACAATGGATATTATAATAGAGATCAATTAATAGTTGCAATTAATAATGCATTAACCTATGCAAATAGTTCTGTTGGAAATGTTGATCATAGTAGTATTAGTTTAATAAATAAAACCATAAACGGTACCCCAAAACAATTTGCAAAGTTTCGCATAAATGTAAGAAAGGATTATAGTGCCAAGGATTTGAAAATAATTTTTTATGATAAAGATGCCTTTGTTACTTGCTATGCGGGTGTAAGTAGTGTTCGTAATACAACATCGGATGCAACGTTAGGATGGCTGTTAGGATTTCGAAAAAAAACTATATATGAATTAAATAACAATGATTCATCAATAGTTAATTATGATTCTACATCATCAGAAAATGTAATAAGTATGGAAGGAGATACAACAGTAACAACCGATTTATATAATAAACTTTTTATAGTAATTGACGATTATAATCAAAATCGATTAAACGATGGGCTAGTAACAAATGTGGATGACTCAAATAGTACACCCTTACCATCGTATGCAACACGACGGGCGATTGTTTGTGATCCATTAACAAATAGCCCAATCTACGATTTAAATGCAACGGACCCAAATACATTTAATCGATTAACCACTAAAAAAATGTATAGTGCGAATGCAATTCAAACACAAAGAACTTCAGAAACGTTACAAAGTGGTGCAGGACCATATGCAAAAGATATATTTGCGGTTATACCTATTAAAGTGAGTTCATTACAAAATGGTGATACGTACACAGAATTTGGAGGTACACTGCAAAGTCAAGAACGTGTATATTTTGGTCCAGTAAACATTAATCGTATGACAGTAAAGTTAATTAGTGATCGCGGTGATGTAGTAGATTTAAATGGTTCGGATTGGACATTTTCATTAATAGCAGAACAATTATATCAATCTTCGACAAAATAAATTCATATTATAATATAATTATGTACAATCATATTGGATTTTGGTCGCCATTTATAATAATAGGCATTGTTTTTTATAGTATATATGAACTAACACCATATAAGTGGTTATTTTTAGCAATAATACCCTGTAATATATTTTTAAATAAAATAATGAAAAATATAATCAAGGAACCAAGGCCAAATAATATAAACCCCATTTATGATTTTGAGGATTACAATAAACACGATAAATATGGTATGCCATCTGGTCATGCGGGTATGAGCTCATATGCCACATTTTTTCACTTTTTTTTGACAAAAAGTGTATATTTATTATTAATAAATGGTTTCTTAACAGCATTGTGTATATATCAACGCTATGAAAGCAATGCACACAGTTTGGAGCAGTTATTTGTCGGTACAATGTTGGGAGGAATAATAGCATATACTTCTATTTATTTTATGAAGAAATATTTGGAGCGTACATAATATGTTTAATTAATATATATGTCACAAGGAGATTATTTAAAACATAAAGTAACAGCAACATTATTGAAAAGTCAATCTACACTACCTGCAGTATTAACAGGTGATTCATATACATCATACAAACGTTTTCAATTGGCAAATTCAATAACAACAACAAGCACATCATACGAGCAATTATTACAGCCCAATAAGCAAAAAGTATTTAATATGGAATTGGATGTGTCGGGATGTAGTGAATTTATTTTATGCGCAAATACAAATACACGACCAAACAGAGAACTAATGACAATTAATCGTGATTGTCGTCAAGTAAAACCTTATGTTAAACACCCACCTGGAGCAAAAACCGCGTGTGATTGTGCACTTAACAGAACTACAAGCAATCCTTGCAAATGTGCAACATCATTTTAATTATTTTTAATTATATGTATTTAAAAATAATTAACACGTTTATATATTATGCAAATAATAATAGATATATTATCAAATATATCATTAATAGGTTTTCCGCTGTTTATAGTATATTTGCTGGGTTCTGATATAGATAAATATATGGATTCTATAAAATATAAATTCGAACTGTTTGAAAAACATACGCATAAACTAATAAATGCAACACATTACAATGATTATTTTATAAAAGTATATCAAAATGCTTTATCAGACCATGTGTGTGATGAAATTATAAAAAAGTTTGAAAAAAGTGATATATATGATGGCGTAACCGCGGGAGGTTGCAATCACAATATAAAAAAAACTAAGGATTATCATTTATCACACGGTAAAATAGAGGATTGGAAAGAAATGGACACTGCATTGTATAGTTCATTAACAACGCATTTACAGAGATATTATGCCGAAACTCATTTAAGACCAATGGAAAATCTCGAAGATACTGGATTTCAAATCCAGCGGTATCGTAAAAATGATGGCCATTATGTAATGCACCATGATGCCAGTCGTGAATTTGATAAATACCGTGTATTAACATTTTTGTGGTATTTAAATGACGTACACGAAGGAGGGGAAACGAACTTTTATAATAAAATATGGGTAAAACCAAAAAAAGGACAATTGGTTTTTTTTCCGGCAACGTGGAATCACGAACATATGGGTTGTATGCCAATATCAAATGATAAATATATCGTTACTGGATGGATCTACACGCGTGAAATGTATGTAAATATGCCTGAAGAAGTTAAAATTTATTTAGACCAAGAGAAAAATAGACAAGACAGACAACGATTAAATGAAAATACCGAATCTATAAATAATGAAGAAAATAATAAATCAATTGAAATGGAAAATGAAATGGAAACTGAAATGGAAACTGAAGTAGAAGAGGAAATTTAAAATTAATATAATATTATAGTAATTTTAACAATTATGATGACCAACCTTTATTAACCCCATATGTTGTTGTTTCGTGAACACCACTGTACATAATAAAGTTAACAACTGTATATTGTGGTCTTCTATGATGTATATCCCCTTGGTTTTGTAAATTCATATTCATACTTGGTTTTAAACTTGCATCTGATGCTTTGACTTGAATACGCGGAAACATTTCTTTCGTACGACCACCAGATTCGCGATTACCGAAATGATAAACGCCGTACTTGTATCTGTTGGTCGTACTGTTATAAGAGGAAGTTTCCTCCTTTCTATTGTCCTCATGTTGATCATAATCTCCTGGCTGTCCGTGTATAGTTGTATGCAATGGAATATAACCCAGATGTGTATTATTTGATGAAAAACTTTCTATAATGGCATTTGCATTTACTGGGTAACTTGATTTATCGGCATCAGTCACATCAGCTAATGCACTCATCTTTAAAACATGATCTACCGTTATAGTATGATCTTCGGTTATATCACTTATAGTATGGCTATGACTAGCCAATTGATTGGTAGTACAGACATTATTACCAAGTTGTCCACTATTATCTACCGTTACACCAATATCAGTATAAATAGTTGCAGTATTTGCCAAAATGGGAAAATTCTCTTTTAAATCAGGTACTTTAAATTGTCCGGTTGATGTTGTTGTTCCATAAACACCACCGTCATCATTGTCAGTGCCTTGATGTCCTAAAATAGCACCCAAAGCAGGATAATCAATTGTGCTATATGTACTACCATCACAAAGGAGCCATCCACTTGGTACTTTGGCCTTTCCAGCACAAAACATCATTGTAAATCCAACGGGAAATAATCCATAACCAGGAGAAGGGTTATGTGCATTATATATATCTAATTTTGCACCGGCTCTTGGTGCGGATGTGTTAATACCTACATTACCACTGCTATCGACAACCGAAATGCTGGGTTCGGCCACAAAATGCCCGGCATTAGGTGTGTCTCCATTAGTATTGATAATTTCTAACATATTATCCATTTTTTCGTGATTTACTTTGACAACAATATCAGTATTGCTATCATAAAAATTAACGTGTGAACCTGAACTTACGATGCCAGATGGAAAAGTTGAAGCAGTTGTAGTGCCACGTGTTGAAAAATACGGACCCGTAAAATACTTAAATGCCGGACCATCAATACGAAGAGCGTGGCAAGGATTTTTAACACTATTGGATTGATATACTTTGTTATCGAATTCATCATATAATTCCACGTGTGTTCCAATGCAACGTATATTTTCCTGAATCGCATTTGCTGGATAATAGACAACCATTGATTGTATATCCGAAACATTGTAGTTTGCACCGAGGTCTATATCGATAAACGGATTATTTTCACCCAGTTGTGATATATAACCACCATTGATAGAATAATAATCGACATTATCATTTACATTATTTGCTATGTAGTCATGAGTGTGTTCTGCTGTACCGCTTGCAACACCCCCGTTTGTACTAAGTGCAATATTTGTGCCATTTACCCATACTTGTATTTCAACAATTTGTAAATGGTCTGTATTTTCTACGTCTGTAGTACCTGATTTATTTGGCATATACAAACTTTTATCTATAGTGATGGCGTCATCTGTGCTACTCCAATTGAAAAACGTCGACGGGCGCTGTTTTTGAACGCGTATTTTGCGAAATTGTTGCGCAATTAATGGTCGGTCTGCAACAACCCAGTTAGCAAAAACAGTATTGTTATATATTTTACTAGCTACACTTCCTGTACTTGTTGTAAAATGACTACTTGTCAGTGTATTCCACGCCGGACCTTGATATCGATATAATCTGGACACATTAACAAAATGGGGGGGGGTTACAACCGGTGAAGTGGGTTGTGTTACAGGAGATGTATGTAATAATTCATCATTTTCATTGTATAATTGAAGAACTATACCTTGTGTGCGATATTTTTCATTATCGTTGCTGATTTTAAAATAAATTAATGCCGCTTGAATATCGTTAATATTATAATTCGCATTTAATGATATATCTATATAAGGATGTGGTATTATAGTATTATCTGCCTCAACATTATGTGCGTGAAAAAAATTTGAAAAATTACCATCATTAACTCTAGTGTACGACACTGGGTTATTGGGTGTATGAACACGTGTACCACTTACGGTACCACTAGTTGCTGCAACATTTGTGCCATTAACCCACAATTGGATTTCATATAAACTAATAAATCTACGATCACTATTATTAGCTGATGTAGATTCACGATACAATCGTAATTTACGAAAGGTTCTATTGTTTGCATCACGAATACTAGAAGATGTTTGTATAACTTGCATACCCTTGTCATTACCTGTACTTATACCGAGATTTGTGGCAATATTGACATTTGTATCATTATTGTTATATTCATAATCGTTTGTAATAAGTGAACCATTCACTACAAAATCATTGCACTTATCCACTTGAACAAACGAAATATCGGTGTTTCCTGATAAATTCCCGTTGGCATTTAAAGTGGTCGCGGGTTTTAAACTACCGCCATTTAAATTTATACTATTATACGTTCCATTTTGTCCAATAAACAAACCGGTTGTGCCGTCATTTTTTAACATTTGCAATCCACTATTTACACTATTTAAAACAATACCACCTGAACAATCGGTAGTAGCAGTTTTATGAAAAATACTGGACACATCAGTGGTATTATACATATTTACAATACTTCCCGAGACATCCAATGTGTAATTTGTGTTATCGACAAATTTACCGACACCAATAGTACCAAAACCATTGCCAATATTTACAGAAAGATCCATAGAAATAGTACCATTAGTAAGATCGTTGCTGTTATGGTAAAACTGAATACCTTTACTGTTTTCTCCAATATATTGAAGTATTTCACGACTAACACCAATACCACCTGAGCGAGGAAAGTGCAAACGATTTGCGCCAATATTGTCGTTTTGATGGTCCACACTTGAACCCAGTGAAATATGCGAATCGATAATGGATGCGTTGGAATCGTAAAAACTGTCACGTGTGTTATATAATTTTGTTACTTCGTCACTTGATAGTGTAGTATTTTGATAAACTCTAAAATATTTCATTAGATAAGATGAGCGGGGTGTATTCTGGTGAGAAGGTTTATTAATAAGATAGTGTGAACGTGTTTTATGCATTACTGGTGTTATTGTTCCATTGTGGTCCATTATTCCATTTGTGTCTACTAGGTTGTGATTTACACTACCGTTTATATATAAGTAGGCGTGTGTATTTGAAACAGTAACCACTACATGATAAAGTGTATTAATAGATAAAATGTCACTTATTACCTCAAATGTAACATCAGTATTATTCTTACTAGTTCCGTTTCTTATTACTACCATTAATTTATTAAAATAGCGAATAAGCAATATTGCTTTATTACCATAATTTCCATCACTAAATTCAAATATACGTTGATTTCCAATATTACTATTAATATCCTTAAATAAAAAGTATGTTTCAACGGAAAATGACCCGCCAATGGGAAAGGGTTCAAGTTCAATAAACGCGCAATTATTCAATGTGGAGTTACTTAAATCCACACCTGTTTTGGAAATTACATATGAGCCACTAATATCTGCTTTTAACCCGCTTACTTTATCATATACAGTGTTTTCGGTTGTATTTAATCTAAAATCAAAATCAATTGTTGGCGGAGTGGTAATATATGAAAGCACATTAAGTGTTTTGGCTTCAATCACGTTGGATTGAATGCCAATGGCTGGGTCGCCCAACAATGTATTTGCAGTAACATCCCAATTTGTATTGTCTACAAGACCACCTTTGCTGGTCATATTACCAGAAACATCTATTGTAAAATTTTGGCTTCCGTCAATAGTAAATATGTTGGCGCAAATATCAGTGTTTGTGCTCAAATCTGCAATACCAATAACACCATCAACATATACGGAATTGTTTTCTGCAACAGCATTGCTGTATGAACGGTCGTATGGAAATGAAATAGTGAAAGTTTCGGTATCAGTTGCATCGTCTACAATATGTGTAGTACTTGCGGTGGCACTTGAAAATGTTCGTACATTGCCAATGGAAGGACCATCAAAACGATAGTATGATTTATTTTCTGTGATTTCTCCTTTATAAAGTGTGTTTCCAAAATTACGTAATTCAATAATATACCCGATTGCCTGTGCTGGTGTACTACCATTATATAGCAATAATGTTTCAATGTCTTCAATATTATGTGAATCCGGTAAAATAACGCTAATATAATGCTCAGAATCCGAAATTTTAGTGGTTGGGCTTGTGGCATTAATACCTGTCGCGAGGTCCTCATTTGTTAAATTATTAATTCCATTAGATGGTAAATTTTTGGCATATACTTTACCATCGGGAGCAATATTGCGCCCATTTACCCATATTTGGAGTTCATTTACTTGAATAATCCATTCTGGTGTTGTGCCATTCGTATCAGGTTTTTTTCGCGTTAAACGCACTTCATTGAATGTTTTTTGATAAAGATTATAATCATTGCTCAAAGGAGACACATCAATATCTTTTGCAATAACCAAGTTATTATCCACTGCCAATGCAGCACCTGGGCTATGGTCGGAACTACTTGTTTCAATAACAGTACCGGTATTATTAATTGTAAATTTACGTGGCAATTCCAAATTGCGCGTAGAATCGTATTGCCATAATGAATTATTCGAGATAATGTGAAATTCGCCAATACTCCTGCTTGTTGTAGCGGTCGATGTATCAGCTCTTTCAGTTAATATAACCGCAAAATACTGATATCTTTTTGATTTATGAATAGTATTAAAAGGAGTAATGCCCTTTGGATAAACTGTGCTTGATAAATAATTATCTGTGCTGTAATCCGGGATACGTGCAATTGGTCCATCATAATTATTGTATGATTGAGTTATATCTCCATTTTCAGTCATATGTCCACTTACTGCAGCGTCATAATCCCCAATGTGGTCAAAAAACTGTCCATTTTGAGATGCGTAAAACTGAAATTTTTGACAATTCTCCCCCGAAAGGTCCCAACTTGGCCAACCAATGGCTGCACCATATGCATAAATGGCTTCGGGAAGTTTTAAAATAAACCACCCACCACCTGAAGAATCTACATTACAACTTACATCATTGTGAAGGTAGTAATTACCGTCAACACTCAAGCCACTTCCTTGTGTTAAATTACTAACTGTATCAAATAAACTTGTGTTTGGACTACTGTCATTATATGCTTTCCATAAATAGTCATCGTTATTTACATTAAATTTCCAATACCCATTAGAATTATCCACAACAGGTTCAACTATGCGTTCCATTGTTGCATAAGAAATAGTTGGTGGATAATATTGCGCTTTGTTCAATGCAAATTGGTGTTTATCGTTTACTTGATAGGTGGTGTTAATATGTCCGTGACTTTCATTAAATGCAAAACCATCACCATAATTTGACATAAAACTAGCAACGCCATAACTAGCATCATATGTACGCATTAGTTTATTCATATAATTGGGATGCGCACCGTCAATGCCACTTTGATAAAAATTATAGTCCAACAAAAATTTCACACCATCTTTTACTTTTAAATCGCCATTAATGTGTAAATTATGAAGAGGTAAGCTTGTATTTACACCGACGCGCCCTTCGTCAGCAACTGTCATATTTAAACTGTTACTTGTGTACATATTTACACGGTCAAATGATGCAACGTGGGGCAATTCTCCATCTCCACTATTATATGATGTGCTAATAATTTTGGTGGTTTCATTTCCAGTTGTTGATATAAAATTAGAGTTATCTACATTTCCAATAGCAGGTCCATCAATACGATAATACTTTGAAGCTTGTTGTATGGAATAACCGGCTACTTCGGCACTATCTTGAAACAATCGTAATGATGTTCCAGTATTACGTCCGTTATATATGGCGCGTGGTCTATTAGCGTCCCATCGTGACCAAAAAACAACACAAACCAAATCCGAAATATTATATGTGTTTGAAAGCGAAATGGTCAATGATGGACGTTTTTCACCAGTATAAAAATCATTTGCGCTAATATCATCAGTAAATGATAGATTGCTTGTTATCATATTATCATTTATTTTGCTAACCGAATAATCTATACTACTCCAAGGGTCTACAATAGAACCGTTATTATCAACCGAACTGTTAGTCGCAGTACCATATGCATTTGCAACATTAGTAGGCGCGCCATCAACATTTACCCATATTTGGATTTCACGTGCGTGCATAGCAGTCAATGTTTCTGCGTATCCACTGTAATGCGAACTTAAATATTTATCCACATAATCACGTTTCCAAACAAGTTTATTAAACGTTCCGGTTATACTTTCAACACGGGTGGTATTATCCATATTGCGTTCTCCTCCACTTAAAATCGTCCAGTTTTCGCCATTATATCCTTGAAATCCTTGATAATCATCGTGGGCACTATTATAACGGATTTGTCCAATAGCAGCGTCTGTACCTTTTGGAATGTTTTCGTCTGTACCAATGGGTAGCTGTAAAACACCAGATGAACTAATATCAAATACAGTTGTATTTGATGAAGTAATTGTGTTTAAAATAAGACGCGTATTATTCATATTTAAAGACAAAGTGTGACTGTGTAAAGATGTTTCCGGTTTGTAATAATTTGCAAAATATAATCGTGTAATACCCAGAACAGAATTTGACGTGTGATGACTATATGTGCTACTTGTGCTTGTTGATGGTATTTTTGAAGTGAACGCTGTACCGCGACCACTATCAATTCCACTAGCACTATCAATTCCACTAGCAGTATAAAAACGGCTAGTAGTATTTTGACCCGTCCACATTTCTATTTGAGGACCATCAAAACGTAATTGTGCTTTATCATACAGGGGGGAATTAACATATGAAGTACTATTTGATTCATAACGATTGATTACTTTGGTAGATAATAAAGTATTGTTATTGTAAATACTTAGACCAGTTCCAACGTTACCTCTTCTTTGATAATTATTATTAGTATCATCATTCTCAGCATAATATATAACAATACTAATTAAATCATTTATATTATACTCTTGTTCCAAATCAATGGCCACAAACTGTTTTTGATTTTGTGTATTGTTCTGGTCGGTTTGACTGGTGGATGCACTTGTATAATTCTCAGTTAAACTATTATCGTTAATATTAGGACCCCTTGTAGCAGGAGTTGATGAACCATATGCGTCAAATGCAGATGTAATACCATTAAGTGCTACATTTGTAGCAGTGCCATCAATGTTTACCCATATTTGCAGTTCGTGTATAGAAATACGTGCGTCTTTGTCCCCCCCCGAAGTTATAATATAGTCATCATTTTTACGTTGAAATCCTTCTATTATACGCCGCACTTCTACTTTGTTGAATGTATTGACACACATATTTGAAACGTGTGGTGCGTAATATTTATTGGGACTACTAATGGGTTCGTCCATAGTAGACCATGCAAGATGTGATACAATATTATTACTACCATCCACAAAATTATTTTCATATTGTGTAACATTTCCAATGGCTGGACCGTCAATGCGATATACACGATTTGCGTGTTCAATGTTTGTACGATAAACAAGTGTATCATTATTACGTAATTCAATATGTTTATTTAACATATCTTTAATACCCTTAGTATTGGCACCACTACCGTACTGATCACCAGCATAAACAATTATAGATTCAATATTATTTATACTGTAATATTTGTCAAGTTCAACTTTCCACCACTGTATGGTCGAACCAGAACTTATATATCCGTTACCGCTAATTTCATTATCATTTGCATTTTCAGGTTCATAACTATTTACATCACCAGCAGAAGCAGAAGCAGTGCCATTATATGCAACATTTACGCCATTAATCCATAGTTGAACTTCTTTTAAATATTCAATACCATCACTAGAAGAAATAAACAAATAATTAAATGTATTTAATGCAATATTGGTAATATAACTATTAAATCTTGTTGTTATGTTATCAGCAGTACCTTCGTTACCTGAGGTTATTTCAGGTTTTCTATATTGAATATTTATAATTTTTGTGGATGATTCTGAATTTGAAAACGATGACACATTTCCAATAACCGGACCATCAAATCGATAAAATGGACGCCCCACACGTATAAGGTGATTATAAAGCAAATCGTCATTGTAATAAATTTGCATTTCAGTACCAATGATACGGTCGTAAATAAATTGAAGGCTGTTTGAAGCGCCGAGATCCATACGATTGTAAATAACAATACTTTCTAAATCTTTAATATTGTAAGAATCGTCTAATGTAAGTAATAGCCAAGGGTTTGTATTGTCAGCTGTATGTGCCATATCATTTGTACTGTCAAGAACACCATCAATCAAATTGCCTGGACCATATAGAGTAGTATTGTTATTATTATAAACAGATGATGCACTAGCAGTAGCACTGGTTGCAATATTTGTACCATTTATCCACACTTGTATTTCGGTAATATTTAAATAACTAGTGGATGTTTGTTGAAGTTTTACTTTATTAAATAAAAAATGATTAATACCTGTGCTTGTAATACTTGTCATAATAATTTATATATACACATTAGAATTAAAGAGAAGATATACAAACATATTTTAAATTATACTAAAATATGTTTATAATGGTAAATACCAATAGTAAATAGATGTTTTATTTCCATGGATAAGTAGTAGTGTTATGAACTCCACTATATATAATATATCTTATACGCGTTGACTTAGGATAAAAATCGGTATTTCCCGTTTGCGTACTACCAATCGTAGCATTATCAATATTAGAATGATTCATGATACTATTTACATTATAGTAATATTTGACATCATCATTATTATATGCTTTTTCAATAGTATTTGCAATATTACCACCCACATTAATACCATTTGTATTACCCGCGTTCGTATCACCTACATTACCAATGAGAGCTCCCATATGTTTCAATGCTAGACCATTCAAATAATGTGCGTTAAAACTACTACCAGTTTCTTGTGCACTAGAGTACTTTATCGAGTTGGAGGCGCCGGAGTTTGTGCGTACCGATACCGTATTACTAGTGTCATAATTAGATTTATCAAATGCGTATCGTCCTACACCAGTCGTATTTGTGCTATTATAATTGTATGTAAATGGAAAATATTTATCAAAAGTACCAGAACCACTATGTGATGTATTATTACCATTTTTATTAATATTATTATTCCAATTAGAACTACTATAATTAACATCAACATTGTGACTATGACTTGCCAATTGATTGGTACTAAGAGTCGCATTTCCTCCTATTTTACCTGATGTATTTTTATGGTTTTCATTGTTTGAGAAATTTATACCAGCTACATCGGCAGAACCAACACCAGAACGTTGGGTTAAATTTGGTACATTGAAACTATTATCTGTTGTATCTCTATAATTAGTACCAATAATACTAGCCAACATTGGATATTCATCGTTAGCATATTCAGTACCATCACAAAGAAGCCATCCACTTGGAATGTTGGTTGAACCATTTCTACCTCCAAACATAATAATAGAACCAACGGGATAAACACCATAACAATTTGCATTTCCTCCAACCACATTTAATGCATAGTTTTCTGCGTTTGTAGTGCCAATACCTACACCTGACTTGTTAAACCGTACTTGTTCAGTAGTATCGCTCGAATCACCGCTATTTAAAGTCATAAATTCATTGTTATTATTTGTATTAATAATTTCAACTGCGCTTGTGCTTGTAGTATTTGTGGGTTTAATCACTACATTTTCGGTGACTTTATTAATGTCTATTATATTTTTAATATGGGTGGATGATTTATATGTGATGTTTTCAATAGCGCTGTGTGGCAATCTTAAATTGCCTGTAATGTGAACGTTTCCGGTAAACTGCAAATTACCATCGGATGAAATCGTATTTGAAGCAATACGAATAGTATTATCGATTCCTTGTAAAGTGATTTCATCAGTAAATTCCAATTCGGTAAGTACTATGTTTTTATACAGTGAATTCCGTCCAGAACTATTAAACACACCAAAATGATTTCCTTGAAGTATTATATTATCGGTATCATAATGTGTATATATTAATTCTTCGGTAGGAGGAGTTCCAGTTCTATCAATATCAAAAATAATGTAAAATTGTATTGTATTATTAATAACAATAACTTTTAATCTATGATATTTTCCGCGTTCCCAATAGCCGGATATATAACTCGAGGATGATGCAATTTCCACAAATGAACCATTTATAGATTTATATATATACCACTTATATCGTGTAATTGACACATCATTATCATTTCCGCCATTAATATGGAACCTAAATCCGGTAGAACTATCGTATGCCGCAACGCCACTACTATTGAAATTGTTGGGTTGACTCATAGATATGACAATACCGTCGCTATCATCATCATTAGGTTGTATATCAACACTATACTCATAATTCGTATAATTACCTGGATTAAAAAGAGAATATCTTGGGTCTTGATTAGCCTCCTGTTCAATATCTTTTAAATTGTAATCGAAGGTATACGGGTAAGAACCCCCCCCCCTATTGTCAATCGTCCGCTGCCAATCTTTCCAAGTTTCACCAGCACCATTACCAAAGTTGGCGTCATTGGCTGAATTATATATTTCATTATTCACCGCGTTAACGGAGTTTGTATTCAAATAATGCATTGTCATAGATAAATCGTTACCTCCAAACAAAAAATCGTTTGGTGTATGGAAAGTATGGGCAACTTCCATTGTAACGTCCGGGTTCAATGCTATGTCTATATCAGTGTTACTACTTTGTTTAATTCCAAAACGCGTAGCTTGGTCTTGTTTATAAATCAATGTATTGCCGTGAGACATATTTATTTGATTGCTTATAACCATTTTCATAGAATCACTTGCGCTAATGTGTTGAAGCGATTTATTATATTTTGTTACATAATCGAATTTGGCGTCGTAATTAATTCCGTGGTCACGGTCTGGATCGCCACCTCTGTGAAGTTTAATGTTTTTCCATCCAGAGATTGTACCTAATCCTGCTCCACCATTATTACCGTTATCCTCATCCATATCAGTAAACTCATAATCTTTTACACCAAAATGAGTTCCTTGATTAATTATATTATCTGTATCAATATGTGTGTGAAAAAGTACTTCTGTTGTTAGATTAAAAGTAATATAAAATTCTATAATATTATCATTGACTATTACTTTAAAGTTGTGAAAATCTGTTTTGGTAACACGAGTATCTGTTTCTGTAAAAA
>Ga0206128_1000848_pt1 | contig 33103 bp, 31 predicted proteins | sample Helgoland_Spring_7_FD_148601 | JGI IMG/M metagenome (GOLD analysis project Ga0206128, IMG submission 148601) | Pelagic subsurface seawater microbial communities from Kabeltonne, Helgoland, North Sea - Helgoland_Spring_Bloom_20160426_1 | ecosystem: Environmental > Aquatic > Marine > Epipelagic ... | reverse complement strand
TAGCTTTTAATGATGACGGCACTCGCATGTACTTGCTAGGAGCAGATGTTGATTACATCTGCCAATATTCGTTAAGCACCGCATTCGATTTATCAACAGCTTTCTATTTACAACAAAAATTTCGTGTAGATGCCCAAGATACGTTTGCTAGAGGGATTGCTTTTAGTGCAGACGGCTCTAAGATGTTTATGACGGGCATAGCTACTAGCCTCGTGTACGAGTATGACTTGCCTTTGCCGTTCGATGTGACTTCAGCGGTGTATAACTCCGTCAGTTTTTACCCCGGAAGTATTGGTCAGACTAAATCGCTTACATTTAATAACGACGGCACTAAGATGTACGTTGTTGGCACGAGTACCGTGTATCAATATTCGTTAACTACAGGCTTTGATCTATCAACAGCCTCTTACGATTCGGTAAGTTTTGCCGCTACTACCCAAGACAGCGCTATTGAAGGTGTAGAGTTTAACTCAGACGGCACTAAGATGTACCTTGCTGGCACTGCTAATAATAGCGTTTACCAATACTCGTTAAGTACTGCGTTTGATCTATCAACAACCTCTTACGATTCGGTAAGTTACCCCACTGCACCCCAAGGAAGTGCTCCCAACGGGCTAGCTTTTAGTTCAGATGGCACTAAGATGTATATTACGAGTGATACTGCTAATAACGACGTAGGCGCAAATCATACTATCTATCAGTATGCTACCGTACCGGGCGTGCTAGCAGGCAAAGCGTTATCCTCTACCAGTTTAAACTTGAGTAACGACGAATGAGTAATTTATCTGAGCTTCTTCCTGCTGGAGCGGGAGCGAAAACAGCGCAGTTTACTGCTAGTGGAACTTTAACTTCTGGCCAACTAGTTGCGGTGCAAAGTGATGGGACTGTGGCCGCTATTTCCTCTTTAAACTATACCAATTTCGTAGGTGTTACAGCCCAAGCCATAGCAGACACCGCTACAGGCTCAGTGGTATTACAGGGCGGGGTGGGTGTTAATTTAACAGGGCTTACCACGGGCTTTAGTTACTTTTTATATCCTGACGGTTCTTTACAATTGGCCGGAGAGCGGTTTGCCGGTAGTGTTTCTAGGGGAGTCTCTCTTAGCACGGTGCTTGATGTAAGTGCTACGGATACTTTTATATCGGGGTTAGCCTTTAGCCAAGACGGGACAAAATTATTTTTGGTAGGCACTGGAAGCGATAGCGTTTATCAATACTCGCTAGCTACAGGCTTTAATTTATCAAAAGCTTCTTACGATTCGGTAAGTTTTTCTGTTGCTACTGAAGATGGTAACCCGTACGGCGTTGCTTTTAACACCGATGGCACTAAGATGTTTGTCGTTGGGTATACTAGCAGAGCGGTCTACCAGTACTCGTTAAGTACTGCGTTTGATCTATCAACAGCCTCTTACGATTCGGTAAGTTTTTCTTATGCCGCGCAAGGTATTAATGTAGCAGGGTTTACGTTTAATACTGATGGCACCAAGATGTTTCTCACAAACAACTCCACAGTATACCAATACTCGCTAACTACAGGTTTTGATATATCAACGGCTTCTTATGATTCTGTAACTTTTTCCACTAGTCCCCAAAGCACTAATTTGCGTGGGTTAGCTTTTAACTCAGACGGAACAAAAATGTTTGCTTCAGTTCGTTTTGATGAAGTTTTTCAGTATTCGTTGTCTACCGGTTTTGACATATCTACGGCTTCGTTTGACTCAGTAACTTTAGATATCAACTTACTTGGCGAGTTGGGTCCATTAGTTTTTAGCGGAAATGATAAGATGTACATAATTAACAACGGTGACTACGTTTACGAATTTCTCACCCCTTTATATGACAATGTGTTTGTAGGAAAAGCTCTATCGCCAACTTCACTTGTATTAGGGGGCTAGATTAGTGAAAACTATAGTATGCGACATGAACTGCTCCAAGTACCTGTTTGCTGACGACAAGCAACTTAACATCACAGCAGACCACATCGAAGTAGGCGACCCTGCTAACTTGGATTTTATTATTAGCGACCTTAACGCTAATAACTCTACGCTGATCGAAGGCGTGACTGAGCCAGAAGATTGGTACGGTTGTAAGTACAACTACGTCGATGGTGCTTGGGAGTTATGCCCTGATTGGATTGATCCGCGTTTGGAAGAAAATCAGGTATAGTGTAGGCATAGCCAAGCAGTAGGAGTACCCATGAGATGACCGAGTTAGAGCTAGAAGCGATGATACAGCGTGCTGCGGAGGCGGGGGCTAAAAAAGCCTTACGTGACGTGGGTTTAAGTGACGACAACGCTGTTCATGACATGCGTGAGATACGCGACCTTTTAGACTCTTGGCGGTCAGCTAAACGTACTGCGGCAACTACCGTGATTAAGACCTTTACCTATATCTTCTTAGGTGCCTTGCTAACGGGGTCCTACTTTAGTTTTTTCAATAAGCCATGATGAGCCATGACACACCTATTTTTGTTATATGTTCTGGTCAACGGCCAGATACAGTCTTCGGACATGTATTTCTATGATATCAATAGGTGCAATTACTTTGCTACAGCTATTGTCAGGGGGAAGGTAGAGCGGACCCTTAATTACGAACCCCGAGGCGTGGCCCTCGCTGCATATTGTTTGCCCCGTGTGGCAGACCCCGAAACAGTGAGGGCTTACTGATGGACCCCGTAACAATAGCTGCTTGTATATCCGGTGCTAGTCGCGCCTACAACATGGTTGCCAAAGCTGTAAATGCCGGACGCGAGATAGAAGATACGGCTCAGTACATAGGTAAGTTTTTTGACTCTAAGGAGAAAATCCTAGAGATAGAGAAAGAAAACCAGTACGGCCCTAAGCTCTTGCGAGGCTCGTCGGTAGAGGCTCAAGCCTTAGAAATACAGATGGCAAAGCACAAGACGCAGCAGATGGAGGCTCAGCTTAGGGAGATCATTGTACTGTACGGACCGGGCGAAGCTTTCTACAACGAGATGATGAAAACACGGCGCACGATACGCGCAAAACGCTTGGCTGAAGCTGAGGAGCGGGCCACAAACCGACGTTTATTGATTGACGGCGGTTTAATAATGTTAATGGCAGCCATTACTATGGGCGCTATTGTTGGAATGATAAGGTTGGTAACTTAAAATGAAACTAGACCCTGTTCTTCTGAACATGGCCTGTAGTTGGTCTATGAAGGCTTACAACGACAAGAACAAAGATGCACTCAAGATCGAGTCTGCCCTGACCTCGACTACGGCGTTTGTTGTTAAGCGCAAAACCATCGACATTATAGTGTTCCGTGGTACTCAGCAGTTGGGTGACTGGGCGTTTAACTTGCTACCTGTGCCTGTACCGTATGCCGGTCGGCTGTGTCATGGTGGGTTTGTCGCCGCTCATGCGTCCGTCTGGGATGAGATTGAAGAGCATATAGACTACAATAAGCGCACCCTAATCTGTGGGCATAGCCTCGGTGGAGCACTAGCGGAACTGTCCGCTGCAAAGCTAAAAGGCAAACACGACAACCTGAGCCTGATTACCTTCGGTAAGCCCAATACGTTCTTTAAGGGCTTTAAGCGGGCTATGACGTTAGATAACCAGATTTCAGTTATAAACGGCAGCGATTCTGTACCCCGCGTGCCTCGACTATGCTACGGACCGAGCAAGTCCCAAGATATGCTGTACTTCTCAAACGGTGGCGTGGACTACATCAACCCCAGTAAGTACCTTCGTAGGAAGGATCGGGGCATTAAAGATAGAGTCTCAGACCACTTTATGGACGGGTACAAAGCCCGCTTAACTAAGTTCCTAGAGGACCAGAAAAATGGTAAGACTGGCGTTGATATTTAGTGTTGCACTGCTCATGGCTTCCTGCACTACCGTAGAGCAAGTTATTCAAAACAAAGAAGTTTATTGTTCTGGTATGTATAAAGGCATCCGAGCAGTGGGCCGTGGCGCGCTTACAATGACTACAGGTGCTGTAGTAGAAGATGTTTGTGACAAGATAGATGATATCGTAGCTGAAGAAAACGTAGAGGAAAACGCCGCTGACGGCGTAATCAAAAGTGCTGACTAATCTGTACGACTTTGCACAACTGATACTATTGTTGAAGCAGTTATGACCGAACAACTACTTGAGATGCTTAAACGGCACGAAGGCGTGAAGTCGCATATATACCGGTGTAGTGCCGGTTTTTGGACTATAGGTGCAGGCCGGAATGTAGACCCCAATGGTGGGTTAGGTCTGTCAGACGATGAAGTCGATTACCTGCTAGAGAACGACATAGTACGCGTTATTAAGGAACTTTCTTCGGAATATCCGTGGTTTAGGGGTCTTGATGACGTACGAAAAGATGCTATTATAGACATCAGTTTTAACCTTGGTGCCACTAGACTTCGTGGTTTCAAGCGCGCATTGGCTGCTATGGAAGTGGCCGACTACAAATTGGCCGCAAAAGAATTCTTAGATTCCAAGTGGAGTCGGGACGTGAAAGGCCGTAGCCACGAACTCGCAAGCATGATCGAGACTGGTGAATACCTACTATGAGGTTTGTAAATGCCGCTTCAGAAACTACAGTTCAAGCCCGGGGTTGACCGCGAGAATACCCGCTACGCAGCCGAAGGCGGTTGGTACGAGACCAACAAAGTGCGTTTCAGACGGGGTATGCCTCAGAAGATCGGTGGGTGGGTGCGCCTGTCTAATGCTACTTTTCTTGGCATCTGCCGCTCTATGCTCAACTGGATTACTCTGGGCGGGCAGAATCTTGTTTCCGTAGGCACTAACCTCAAGTACTACATCGAGCGTGGTGGGGCTTACTATGACATTACCCCTATCCGTTCCACGGTAGTTCTTACTGATCCCTTCACTACCTTTTTAGGCTCTGCGATTGTCCGTGTAGATGACGTTGGTCATGGTGCGCTTGAAGGAGACTTTGTTACGTTTAGCGGAGCTACTGCGGTTGGCGGTCTTACTCTAAACAACGAGTACCAGATTAGCCTGATCGACTCTGATTCTTACACTATTACTGCTGAGACTACTGCTTCCTCTACCGCTACGGGCGGTGGCACTGTTACTGCGGCATACCAAGTCAACACGGGCAACGAGATTTCTGTGCCTTTTACTGGCTGGTCTGCGGGTACTTGGGGTTCTGGCACATGGGGTTTTGGCGGTACTACAGATGCCCCTATTCGGCTATGGAGTCAGGCTAACTTCGGTGAGGACTTATTCTTTACTTACCGTGGCGGAGCGCCTTTATACTGGGATGCAAGCAACGGGGTTACTACCCGTGCGGTGTACGTATCTTCTCTTGGCGGTGCGTCAGACGTTCCTGTCATAGCTAACAAGGCGTTCGTGTCAGACATCTTCCGGTTTGCGTTCTGCTTTGGTGCGAACGATCTGGGTACTAGCGTGCTTGACCCTATGCTTATACGTTGGTCTGACCAAGAAGACGTAGCTAACTGGACGCCCCTCCCTACTAACCAAGCCGGTGACCTGCGCCTCTCCCGAGGCAGTGAGATTGTCACCACGCTACAAGCACGTCAGGAAATTCTGGTCTGGACTGATACCGCTGTGTACGGCCTTCAGTACTTAGGTGCTCCAGAGGTTTGGGGTGCGCAGCTACTTGGTGACAACATCACTATAGCAAGCCCTAACGCGGCGGCGTACTCAGGCAACCTAGCCTACTGGATGGGTACAGATAAGTTCTACATCTACGACGGTACGGTTAAGACGCTCCCCTGCTCTATTCGTAGCTACATATTTAACGACTTTAACTTCTCTCAGTATGACCAAGTTGTGGCAGGTACTAACGAGCGATTCGACGAGATTTGGTGGTTCTACTGCTCTGAAAACTCTACCCAGAACGACCGCTACGTGGTCTATAACTACCTGCAAGACATTTGGTACTACGGCACGCTATCGCGCAGCGCTTGGATCGACGCTGATCTGAGAGAAAACCCCATGGCGGCTACGTACAGCAACAACTTGGTCAACCACGAAGTGGGCTACGACTGCCAAGAAACTGCTACGCCCTTCCCGATTACAGCTACGCTAGTGTCCTCTGAGTTTGACTTGGACGACGGCGATAAGTTTATGTTTGTTAAGAGAATGTTACCTGACGTAACGTTTGAAGGTTCTACGGCTGATGCCCCTGCGGCTACTATGACTCTATCTCCTATGGAGAACTCTGGTTCTGGGTATAACAACCCGCTATCGGAAGGGGGTAACAGCAGCGCTACGGTAACTCGTTCGGCCACAGTGCCTATTGAGCAGTTTACAGGGCAAGTCTTTGTGCGGGTACGTGGCAGGCAGATGGCGTTTAAGATCGAGTCTACTGAGTTGGGTGTGGCTTGGAAACTAGGTATACCACGTCTGGATATGCGCCCTGACGGCAGGAGAGGCTAGTGGCTAATCGGCTAGTACAGAAAGTTCAGCCGCCAGCGCTTCCGATACCCAAGGAGACTCCGCTTAAGCAGTATCTGGACGACCTGAACAACATCCTGCGTCTGTTTTTTAACTTAGTAGCAAACGCAGTGAACAACGTATTTGGGGAGTTAGGCGGCCGGTTTATCGACGTGCCTAATGCGTTATACTTCTCGACAGTAGACCAGCCAGTAGCAGTAGTAGATACGCCGCAAGTAATTACGTTTAACCAGACTTATTTAGAAAGCGGGTTTGAGCTAAACGGCGGCACGAGCAGCGAGATAACAGCCGTGTACGGCGGGGTTTATAACTTCCAGTTTATCGGGCAACTATCTAGCGGCTCGGCGTCTGCTAAAAACATATACCTTTGGATTACGCGAAACGGCACTGATCTGGGGTATACGGCACGGGAATTTGTTCTATCGGGTTCTGGCGAGATAGACGAGATAATTTGGAACTTTAACTTGGACTTGGCTGCCGGTGAGTACGTTGAGATGAAGTGGGTCTCTGACGATATAGATGTCACTATGACAACCGTGCCTCCTGCTGTATCTCCGGCAACCCCACATCCGGGCGTAACATCTGCTGTAGTAACTATTAACTTTATTTCGGCGCTACCTGAAACGCGCCCAACACCTCCGTAGGTTAGATATGGGTACTGAGAGTTACGTAAACGACGACAGTATGGTCTATAACCCGAGCACGGGGACGTTTAGTCGTGCGGGCGATATAAGAAGTGGGGTTTTAACCGTTGGCGCGCAAAACGACAACTATCTATATAGTTTACCCGGCGCAGACCCTGATGCTTTTGGCCCCGACGAAGCCGTAGCGCCTACAACGGATGGCGTGGGAAGTGACCGTGAACTAACTAGCGAAGAATTACGTGATATTTATGCGGCAAACTTAACCGCCGGTGATATATATGGCGACCCACTTGCGGGGTATGAGGGAGTTCGAGACCCAGTAACTAGCGCTGTTACTGCCGCAATGCAAAATGATGCCCTGAACTCTATTCTTGAAACGGGGCAATATAAAGGACTTAGCGATGCCGAACGACTTGACCTATTTACAAAACTCCAAGCCACAAACGCCCCTAGATTTATAAGTTCTGAAGAAGGTATTCGCCCCGCTACTGAGCAAGAAACCGCAGATTTTTACGATAATATAGTGGACTATCTGCTAGGTTTGGGCAGTGTTCCTAAAACAACCGAAACCGAAACCGAAACCGAAACCGAAACCGAAACCGAAACCGAAACCACACTACTAGAAAAAGCGCAAGAACAGGCTCGCAAAATAGGAGGAGCCATAGGTAAAGCCCAAGACAAAATATTTGAGCTTCTAGGTATCCCTAAGCCCGACTATTCTGTTATACAGCCTAACGCTCCGGGCGCTACGGTGGTATGGGGGCAGCCTTCTGGTGGGGTGTTTGGGCGTATCGGTACTACTCCGGGCGGTACTGTTACTGGCGTTCAGACAGGCATACCCGCACTAGACATCTTGCTAGGTAAGGTTGCTGATGTAATATCGGGTAGAGCTACTACGGGCGAAGTATTAACCACCGCAACCATAATAGATATTATTGTTGAAACCGCAAAAGGTACGATGGGGGTAACTGGGGATACAGACCAGATTCTCAAAGATTTAAAAGAAGTAGGGAAAACCATACTTGTTGACCCAAATACCGGCAAACTAATAATCGACCCTACTGCTGGTGCAGGTGGAGACGAGACCGTTGCAGGTGGCAATGGAGTTGAAACTGTTACTGGTTCTGAAGAAATAGACCCCAATAGTACAAACCAAGTATTGACTACAGGTGGAGATGATACCGTTGTAGGTGGAGACGATACCGTTGTAGGTGCAGGTGGAGACGATACCGTTGTAGGTGGTGGTGAAGACGATACCGTTGTAGGTGGTGGTAAATGGACAGATACTGGCGCCGGTTCAACTGATGAAGTTATTTCTACACGCATAATAGGTGATGGTCTTGATGCTGGTGATGGTGCCGACAAAGCCCCCACTTTAGATGTAACGAAGCAAACAGCAGGGGCGGATATAGGCTTAACCAGAACCCCTGCTTTAGATACTAGTAAATCTACTTCCGAAACTCCAACCGTTGATAGGGTAGCAAGTTTACTTGCAGGCGATAGTACAGATACCGACCTAAGCCTAGATAGAGTAGCAAGTTTAACTGCGGGTGCTGGTGGAGATACCGACCTAAGCCTAGATAGAGTAGCAAGTTTACTTGCAGGCGATAGTACAGATACCGACCTAAGCCTAGATAGGGTAGCTAGTTTAACTGCGGGTGCTGGTGGAGATACCGACCTAAGCTTAGATAGAGCACTTAGTTTAACTACTGATAGGACTATTGGCGGTGCTCCAACTGTTGATAGAGTAGCAAGTTTGCTTGCGGGCGATGGCGAAGATCCCGACCTAAGCTTAGATAGAGCACTTAGTTTAACTACTGATAGGACTATTGGCGGTGCCCCAATTCTTGATGAAATACCCACCCTAACTACTGATAGGACTGGAACTTTAGACCCCACCTTGACCGAAAGGGCGCCTACTCTTTCTTCTACCTCAGATCGCGCCGATGAAGTACCGGACGGAGGTAGTGTAGGTGGTGTTGGATTAGGCGAAGAAGGTGGGGTTCGTATAGTATCAGGCGCGCCGGGAGATGTAGTAGATATTGATTACTTGTTTGATATTGGTGGCGAAAGTATATTTGCTCCGACATTAGAAGATGAAGGGGAAGAAGATAAATACCGTCCCTACGTATATGCTAAAAGTGGTGGTATGATAAACACTTACGACCCAGTAGATGACTTAATCCGCCTACTGAATCAAAGGTATTAGTTATGAGTAAGATTACAAAAACGCAAGCACTAATGGGCGCCCTTGTAGGGGGGTTGGCTGGCGGACTAACCGGTAGTGGGGATACACAGGGGTCTCAGGGCTATACTGGGGGTATACCAGACCTTATTGCTGGGCGTGAGTTAGTACCGGATGCGTTTGGGCAAACATACACTACTCCTACAGGGGCGTTAGCTCCACGTCGTCCGGGCAGTGTAGGGCGTAGGTATTTTACCGATGTAAATTACACTCCAGTAACAGATGAAACTGGCGCCCCTACCATTATGGGCGGTGCAGAAATTGCGGCTATGAACCAAGCTGCTCTGGATAGACAACAAGAATTAACACAGTTAGGTCAAGATCTTATAGGGTTGTACGGCCAGAACAATGCGGCCATAGACGACACAACTGGGTTGTACGGCCAGAACAATGCGGGTACAGCCGAAGATTTAATTTTCCCCTCGGAAGTGGGGGTAAGTAGTGTTGCAGGGACACACGAAGAGGCAGTTCAGGCGGCGATAAGGATGATGGAAGAAAGAAGGGCCACCGCCGAAACCGAAGCCGCAACCAAACAACTAGCGTTTGACACTTTCATAAGCAGCCTACCAGCGCCAGAAAATTTAACTATATACGACGTACAGTCAATAGCTGACAGTGGCTACTCTACGGTTGAAATAGCCGAGGCTTTAAATATCCCTGAAAGTGTTTTGGGAGATTTGTTTACAGAGTGGTCTGGAAGTGAGTTAGCTGTTTTTCCTGCGGCTGGTACTACAACCACGGAAGATACGGTAGCTAGTTTAATTACTGGAGCTGGAGACGAAGGTACGGATTTAACGTCACTCATTACTCCTGATACTACAACTACTGATACTACAACTACTGGCACTACTGATACTACTGATACTACTGATACTACTGACACTACAACTACTGAGACTACAACTACTGAAACTACTACACCTACTGAGCTAGAAGAATTTGCCCAAACCTTTACTTTTAGTGGGAATGAAGTAACTGCCGACGAGGCGCAAGCCCTAATGGATAGTGGGTTTACTGTAGCTCAACTAGCTGACCAGTTTAATGTAAGCGAAGAAAGCTTGCAGGAAGCTTTGGACTACTATAGTGGTGACCAGTACACGTTCGATACTTTTATAAGTCCATTTAGGGGTAGAGAACTGGGTCAAGCAGATGCCGTAGCTTTGGCTAATAGTGGTTATACCCCTGCACAAATTGCTAGTGCGCTACAAGTAGATATAAATGACCTAAACGATTTCCTAGCTTTTGCTGACACTACAACTACTGACACTACAACTACTGAGACTACAACTACTGAAACTACTACACCTACTGAGCTAGAAGAATTTGCCCAAACCTTTACTTTTAGTGGGAATGAAGTAACTGCCGACGAGGCGCAAGCCCTAATGGATAGTGGGTTTACTGTAGCTCAACTAGCTGACCAGTTTAATGTAAGCGAAGAAAGCTTGCAGGAAGCTTTGGACTACCATACTAGCGGGCAATACGGGCTTAACACATTTGTGGCAGGTCTTCCTGACAAATTAAACGTAGACGCAGGTAAAGCTATCCTTGATAGTGGATACACAGCAGCCCAACTAGCTCCGCTTTTAGGGGTTGAGGAAGCCGCACTTACTGAGTTCTTAACTCAAGTACAAACACAAATTGACAGCGAAGAAACAACAGAGCTAGCTAGCGGCGGCTACCTTAACTACGCTCAAGGCGGTATGGCACAAGGTCAAGGTTACTATTTAGGCGGCCCTACAGATGGTATGGCGGATGATGTACCTGCTACAATAGACGGCAGAGAACCCGCTAGACTTAGTGACGGTGAATTTGTTATTCCTGCTGATGTGGTAAGCCACTTAGGTAACGGTAACTCCGAGGCCGGAGCGCAAGAATTATATGGAATGATGGACAGGGTGCGTACAGACCGCACTGGTAACCCCCAACAAGGGCGTCAAATCGACCCCAATCAATACTTAGCGTAAGGTAGAACGACATGAAAAGGTATCAAACAGGTGGTACAGCAACCTCCGGTATGTTAGGGCAGTCGTCCTCACTATCTCCTTGGGCGGGTGGGTATGTTACTGACATGCTTGGAAAAGGTATGGCACTCGCCGAAATGCCGTACCAGCAGTATGGGGGACCTCTTACTGCGGGAGCATCTGACCTACAAAATCAAGCATTCCAAGGACTTGCTAACCTAACAGTTCCTACCACGCAGATGGGTGGGTTTACTCCTACTAGTTTTAATTCGGGCACAACGGCTCAGGACTTTATGAGTCCCTATATAAATGCCGCACTAGAACCGCAAATGGCCGAAGCGCAGCGCCAAGCAGAAATACTGCGGGTGCAAAATGCAGGTAGGCTAGGCAAAGCAGGTGCGTTTGGTGGGTCACGTCAAGCTATTATGGAGTCCGAAGGGCAGCGAAACCTGACGCGAAACCTCGCAGATATATACGGCACAGGCATGCAGACAGCCTACACCCAAGGTATGAACCAGTTTAACACCGAGCAAGATCGCGCTCGCCAAGCTCAAGAAATGACTAACAGATACGGCTTCGATGTTGCTAAGTCTCTTCAAGATGCAGGGGCTACTCAACGGGGTATCGAGCAGCAAGGTATTACAGCGGACATCGCGCAGTTTACAGAAGAGCGGGACTACCCGTATAAACAAATTCAGTATGCTCAATCGCTGCTACAGGGTCTTCCTATTTCGACTCAAGACTACCAATATGCAGAACCCAGCACGCTATCTAATGTTATGAGCGGGGCAGGCGGTATTTTGGGGCTTTTGGAATCTTTATCTAAGTTGGGTAAACAGTAATGGCTAATATAGACTCGCAAATCAACGATAGAATGCAGATGTATTCTGGTAACCCCCAAGCACTACAACAACGCTATGCTCAGACCCAAGAGCTAGTGGACTTGCTTGCGTTGCAGAAAATGAAAAACGACCGAGCTGCTGCTACTAGTGCAGTGCAGGGCGCGATGCAGACCGACACTAGTACCTACAAAGGTCAGTTAGAGCAAGAAGCTATGCAAGGTGCACGTAGTGATGTCATGCGTAGCATGGGTCCGGGCATACAACAGCAAGGGCAACGAATGGCCCAAATGCAAAACCGCGCGGCTGTGGGTATGCCAACAACAGGACTACCTGCACAACCTGCTCCTAATATGCGGGGTATGGCTATGGGCGGTATTGTTGGGTACGCCCAAGGCGGACAACCTATGATGGGACCTCCCGAGCCTAATCTTTATCAACGCATGGGCCAAGGACTTAAGAACTACGGCGCTAATGCCCAAGAGAGTATGGGTATACTAAAAGCGGCTAAAGCCGGAATCGGCGTGCCCTACGAAGAAAGATCAGCGGTAATGAAGCAGGTGCGTGATGAGATAGAAGCGCAGAACCAAAACAGAGACCCTAACTTTATAGAGCGTATGGGTCAGAAGCTTATGGACACAGGGCTTAACGTAGAAGAAAGCAAGTCCATCCTTAAGAAGTTCTACAACAACATGGGTAAAACCTACGAAGAGATGGCTAACCCCGGTATGGCTATGGGCGGCGCAATTAGGGGGTATGCAGGTGGAGGAGAGATCAGGGCTTACTTGTCTTCTATAGGCCGAGACATCGCAGACTTTAGTCAGGAACAGATAGCCGCTATAAGCCAGATGCTAGACAGCCAAGTTGCGCGTGGGCAAAACGATACCCTACGTGGAGTAGGCCGTGGTGCTATAGATGTACTGCGAGACAGAATGCCGTCGGGGGCTACTAGTGACGCTGCTAGAGATTTTAATCGTGAAACTATGCAGGCTCGTAACGAGAGAGACAGGAGTCCTTCACTTACAGACCAGTTAAATGCAGCGCAGCGTGCTATAAACGCCGAGAACAGCGCGAGTATGCAAGATGTAATGACTAGCCCAGATAACAACATGGGTATCGCTAACATACTGGGCGGCATAAGAGACTTTTCCGCAGAACGCGACCCAAGAAAGTCCAAGATGGGCCGGACTATATATGACCAAGCCAAAAAAGATCTTGGTAACCTTGGTTCTATGTCAGATTTCGCAGAAGGCTTAGGGCTAAACAACCTTAATGACATGGTTAACAGAGGCGTACAATCTGTTAGAGACAGTGACTTCTTTAGCGGGGTTCCGTCTTTAGAAGAGTTATATCCTGCGTTGCCGGAAGATTCGCGGGGGTTATACAGAGTAGGTAGAGGGATAAACGCGGCTGCTATGACTATACCCAAAGTAGTAAGTGGTTTCTTACAGCCCGAGCGAGGTATGACGTTTGCAGACGTAGCGCCAATGGCGCAAGACCTTGGTCGCGGTATACTCGGTGTTGAGCAAGGAACAAGAACTCCAACCGAAGTAGAGCAAGACCAAGCGAAAGGCAAAGAAACGGCATCCGCAGGTGGGGGAGATATAGTAGAAGCAGTTACCACTCCTACAAGTACCACTCCTACAAGTACCGTTGCTGAGCGTAGGCTAAATAGTATGGCTGGCATAGATGACCAAGCTTTGGCTACAGCGTTACGTGCTGCTATGCAAACCGCCGAAGAGAAAGGAGTTGCGGGAGAAAAGCCTAAAAGCGAATTAGACTTACGTCCGTTACGTGAGTTCTTAGTAGGTGGTGCGGGGCAAACAAGCACTGCGGGCGCATTGGCCGGTGGAGCTAGAGGCTTGGGTGCATTCCAAGCTGCGGAACAAGGCCGTTTAGATAAGATTGCACAAGCCGGCGCCGATCGAAAGATGCGCCAAGATTTACTCAGAGAAGAGTACGGGTTTAGAGATAAAGAACTTCGTAGTAAACTGCTGTCAGAATCTATGGCAGGCGAGCGCGAGGCGGACCGTGAACTGCTAGAAAAAATAATGACGAGCATAGAAAGCGATCCAGAATTTTTGCGCGCGGCAGAAGAATTTAAAGATACTTATGATGTATTCTTTGGTAGCTACGACAAAGACAAGTATGCCGAAGCCCTCGCTAAGAAACGCCAAGAGCTGATAGAGAAAAGATTTAACGAAACTAAGGCCCAACTGGCGGGTGTTCTAGGAGGCTCAAGCGCGTCTAGTGCTATGGACGACTTAGCTAAATACGGCAATTAAACTTCTAGGTAGCAGACATGGCTGAATTAAGTAGCGTCCTCAATGCAATCCGTAACGCAGAGGCAGCAGGGGATACGCCCGCCGTATTAAGACTAACCCAGCTAGCTAGAGATATATCCGCGCAAGATAGGGCACAACAAGCTCCTAGAGAGGTGGATTACCCCGAAGAAAATAGACGCTTAAGTGGGTATTTAGGCACTATACCGAGGGGTATTGCTGCGGGTATAGCAGGGCTTGGTGAGTCTGCTTTGCTTGGTGCGTCTAATCTTTTGCCCGAAGAGCAAGAACTAGCTGCGCGTGAAGCTATAGCCCGTGGTGGGGCGGCTGTACAAGAAGCCATAGGGCCGAAAGAGCTGTACCGTGACACCTTAGTCTCTAAACTTAGTCAGGGTCTTGGTTCTACTGTACCTTTCCTTGCTGCGGCTCCGTTCGGTGTTCCGGGTCTTATTGCTGCGGGCGCTACTGGTGTAGCTGCGGGTTCTGGTGAAGCTACTCAACGCGCTATTGCTGCGGGTGCTACTGAAGAAGAGATTGGTGACGCTGCCCTTTTGGGTATCGGTCCGGGCGCACTAGAGATGTTTGCGCCTTTAGCTATAGTAAAACGCTTTGGTACGCTCAAGAAGGCCCTAGGTTCTGGTACTGCTACCGATGTTGTCAGTAGGCTACGTAGAGTAGCGCAATCTGCGGGGGAAGAAGGATTACAGGAAGCTGTTACTGAAGTAGGACAGAACCTAATTGCGCAGGGTGTATACGACCCCAATACAGGTACCTTCTCCGGTACAGGCGAGTCTTTCGGTTTAGGTGCGGGTGTAGGTGGCTTGCTCCAAGGCTTGTTTGAATTAGCGATACGAAGACCGCGTGGCGGTAGTGGGGAACTTTCTGTAGTAGAAAGACAGGCGCTTGGGCTAGACGAAGAAGGTGTGGTGGCTGAAGAAGGCGCGGTGACTGGGGAATTACTGCCTCCAGAACGAGCGTTAGCCGGTCCTCCTGAACCTCAAGAACGAGTTGGGTTACCTGCTCCAAGACCAAGCAGGAAGTGGATCGTAGCGCCAGACGGTATCGCATTCCCAGAAAGATATTTGGACGACTACCGTGCCTACCGTCGTCTGCGCAGCGCAGAGTTAGCTGCGGTTGCCCCAGAAACACGTCAAGCCCGAGAAGCGGAACTAGCAAGAAAGTTCTTAGCGGATAAGGAAGTTGAAGAAGCCACTGCGGTAACAGAGGCGGCACGCTTACGTAGGGAAGCTCCACAGATGGAGTTATTCCCAGACCTGCGCGGTCAAGAAAAGACTAAGGTAACAATAGAAGACCTGACCAAACTAGGTATACCAAAAACTTCTCGCTTTGCTACTACCCTACCGAAACTTGACCTTACTAAGCCGGAAGAAGCCCGCACTGCGGCGGCAGAAATTGTACGGTACGCAAACCTACCCACAACCAAGAAGAACCCTGCCAGAAGAGAGGCGGCGTTCGGTCTGCTAAACCTGCCTGCTATACGGGCCTTGGAAGCTACTGCACCTACACCTACGCCTACCTCAATCGAGGAAGCGTCACGGCAAATGAGTATTCAAGAGCCGATAGCTACTAGCCGTATAGAAGAGCAGCGTGCCCAAGAGGCCGCACGGGTAGCAGCAGAAAGAGACGCGGCGTTCGCCGCCGCCGAAGCAGAGCGAGCAGCCCAAGAAGCAGCTATACCTCAGCAGACTGAAGCTGCATTCGAAGAAGCCCGAGACCGCAGGCGTGAAGAACTACTTGCTGCGGATACGCGTGCGCGCATGGCTACTCCCGAAGCGGAGGCTATTACTAGTCCTGTAGCGTTAGCTTTAGAGCGCGCTAAAACAGTGGGTGGGCAGCGCCTCGGGCAGGCACAATTAGAAATACAAGACAATGTTGCGCTTAGTACAGGCCAGCAAGATAGCTTTAGCCCAGAGGCTGTGGGTACAGTACCTACTCAACAAGGTCCTACTATAGACGAGCAGATAGCCGAAGCGCAGCGTGTGCTTGCTCAGTTAGAAACTCAGAAAGCGGAACAGGGCGAGATGTTCGGTCCTGAAGGTGGTGTACTACGCGGAGCAGATCGGTTTGCTTTTACCCGCGAAGGGGAGGCAGAAGCCGCCGAAGCTAGGGCTATGGAGAAAGAAATCACTACCAAAGCTAGGCGTACTGGTGCGGCTAGAAAAGCTGCGGCAACCAAAGCCGCTAAGAAAGAGGCAGAGGAAAAAGCCGCGAATAAAGCTGCCGAAGAAAAAGCCGCAGCTAAAAGGGCAGCAGCCGCTAAGAAAGCCGCCGAAGAAAAAGCCGCTAAGGCCAAAGAAGCAGAGACCGCTAAAGCCGAAACTGCTGCTCGTTCTGCCGCTGCCGCCGCTGCCGCTCCTGTGGTTGAAGAAACTGTTGTAGAAGATGTTGTAGAAGATGTTGTAGAAGATGTTGTGGAAGAAGGGGTAACTACTCCTGAAGAAGAGGTGGACGCTGCTGAATTCGACGCAGATACGGACGTGGACGCGGAAGCGGCTCGCTTAGAGCTTATTAAAAACGCTAGCCGCAAAGCAAATAACAAAGCTAGCAAGCCTAAGAAAGCCTCCAAGCGCGCGGCCAACGTAGACGAAGATATTAAGAAACTCAAAGCTCTTAAGAAGGGTAACCCCTTCTACGAGTACTTTAACAAAGATAAAGATATAAACAGCGCGCTGTCCAGACTAGCCGCCGACATAGCAGACCGAGGCACAAAAACTGACGCCGCGCGAGCCGCAGAGGCTTGGGTAAACCAGAATTTATCCAATGATAGTAACGTCTACTTCTCAGAGATAGTACGCCTAGAACGCGCGTACATGGGTATGCCTTTACCTACAGCTAGTATGGCACAAACTTCGGCACCATTGTCTAGCGATGTAATTGCCAAGTTAGAAGCTGGAGACTTGCGTGGGGCTATAGACGAACTGGCAAAGAGTAAAGACAACAACGTCAAGCGCGTTGCGTCCGCCATTTCAAAAGGCTTGGGCAACACTAAAATCGTCATGGCTAGCAATGTAGTCAGCGAATCCGGTGAGCCGGTTGCAGGTTTGTACGACCCTAAGACAGACACTATTACGCTAAACCAAGACGTTGATCTGTCTAACCACGTCCTACTCCATGAGGCTATGCACGCTGTAACCTCTCACGAGATTGCTAAAAATACTCCTGCTGCCAAACAGATGAGGGCTTTGTTTGAGTCTATACGTGAAGGTCTGGATACTGCATACGGCGCTACTAACTTAGATGAATTTGTTGCTGAAGCGTTCAGTAACCCAGACTTCCAGTCCAAGCTGGCGGGTATAACCGCCAAGGGCGAGCGAATTACTTTGGGGGAAAAGTTCAAAAACATAGTCCTGAATATATTACGCCGATTCCGTGGGCAGCCTAGCAAGAAAATCGAGTCCGCTATGGACAAGGTGGACATGTTAGTAACCGACCTGATCTCTCCGGCTCCTGAGTACCGCGATGCAACGGCATTACCACTAGCTGCGGCGAAGGGTGCGGAAAGGAAAGTCATAGACAGCTTAGGTAAGTTTGTTAACGACAACGTATCTTCTCAGGACATAGCCGCTGTGTCTGGCTTTATGCGGGATACGGGGCGCTCCGCGCGCAAGACCTTACTGGATATGCTCCCGCTTACTGCTATAGCCGACATAGTAGAGAAAGACATGCCCGCTATTAGTAAGTTAGGTAAGCAGTTGGTTAACACGATACAGGATAAGGCTGGTGCGCGGCAGCGGTACCTACGCAAGACTAGTGACACGGCAGCAGAACTTACTAAAGCGTTTAAGGGTAAGGCTGAGCAGAAGAAGATTTTTGACGATGTGGTAGCAGCCAGTACTGTATCTAGGGTAGACCCGTCTAAACCGCGCTCATATTACAAAGATAAGGGTGCGGGCAAGTTAGAAGAGTATGGCCGGTTACAGAAGGAGTACTGGAGCAAGCTAGATGCCGACAGCCGTAAGGCGTACTCCACGCTGCGTGATGCCTACGCGGAAATGTACGAAGAGCTTAAGAATACTCTGTCCGCTAGAATCGACGCTATCGAGAAAGACCCCAAGCTTAATAAGCAGATCAAGGACCGCTTACTGCAAGAGATACTGGGTAAAGAAGCTATTGAGCCTTACTTCCCACTCTACCGCAAGGGCGACTACTGGCTACAGTACAACGCGGTAAACCCAGAAACAGGCAACATAGAGCCGTACAAGGAAGCGTTTGAGACCCAAGCCCAAAGAGAAAAGGCAAAGGATCAAATCTTAAACGACCCAGAAATACTTAAGGCGTTGCGCGACCCTAAAGTAAACAAATCTGGTGCCGCCCCAGAAACGCTGTTCGACTTTTCTGAGTACGACCGTATAGACGAAGCCAAGAAGCTACGGCAGGGTAACATAGACACTGCGTTTGCCTTTAAGCTATTGGGTGAAATACGCAGACCGCGCAAAGACGATAAGACCGGTGAGCCTATAAAGCTAGATAAGCAAACCGAGAAGATGGTCATGGAGATGTTGTTAGATGCCATGCCAGAGCGCGGACTAGCTAGGGCGTTACAGAAACGTGAGGGCATACTGGGTTTTGAAAGAGACTCTATTAAAGTCTTCCGAGAGCGCATGCCAAATATTGTTACTCAGACTGTAAACTTACAGTACGAAACGGAGTTAGCTAAACTAAACGCGGAGCTAAACGACGCAAGGGGTGAGGCCATAAACGAGCCGGGCCTTACGCTAAAGGATAAGCAGAACATAACGCAGACTGTGGGCCACTTCCAAGAGTACATAGAGTTTGCTAAGCACCCGCAGCTAGATACGTGGAGTCGTGCACTTAAGTCTGCGGGCTTTGGTATGACCCTAGGCTTTAACGTGTCTTCCGTACTGGTCAACTGGACTAACTTACCGGTTGTTGTACTGCCATACCTAGGCGGCAAGTACGGATTTAAGGATGCTAATAGGGCGCTCTTCGATGCGCATAAGCGGTTTATGTCTACACCTAAGAGCCGCACTATGACAGGCTTTGGGGATACTGTATTCGGTACGGCCGCAGAAGGTCCGTCGCTTACCAACGTGAATTATGACGACCCGACCACCCCTCCAGAGCTAGCGCGGTATAAGGTCTTGTCTGAACTTTTGGACAGGCGCGGTCAGGCTAACACGACTATGACTTCAGACGCGCTAGATATGGAGAATCCTGCTAGCAGCACGTGGACTAAGATAAACGCTATGATGGGCTACATGTTCCACCAAGGCGAACGACTAAACCGTCAAGTAAGTGCTATGGCTACGTTCGATTTAGAAATGGCTAAGATAGCGAAAGATAAGCATGGCGGGGATGTTACTAAGTTAACAGATGCAGAGTTGCAGGCTGCGGCACAAGAAGCACTGGACGCTACCGAACTTACTAACAGTGGCGCACTTACAGAAACAGCTCCTCGTTTCGCACAGAGTAATCTGGGCAGTGTTATCTTTATGTACAAGCGCTTCGGCGTGTCGATGCTTTACTTGCAAGCCCGTATGGCGAAGCAAGCAGTCTCTAAGATGTCCACGGACGAAGAGAAAATCATCGCTAAGAAACAACTGGCCGGGCTGTTCGCTACTTCTGGACTACTTGCGGGCGTGCAGGGCTTACCGTTATACGGCGTCGTCTCGTTCATTATGAACACTGTATTCCTCGATGATGAGGATGAAGACTTCGATACTATAGCTTCTACGTTCTTCGGTGAGGGTATGTACTCCGGCGCTATTAACGCGATAACCGGCGCAGATGTGGCCCCACGTATTGGTATGACTAACTTGGTATTCCGTAGTCTACCTAATAAAGAAGAAGATAGTCTGGTACTGCAAGGTCTTGAGCTAGTAGCCGGTCCTGTATACGGTGTTGCGAACCGCGCACTGAGTGGTATTGGACTGCTAAGCGAAGGGGAAGTCTGGCGGGGTTTTGAGAAGATGGTACCTAGCGCGGCTAGTAACGTAATGAAGTCGGTTAGATACGGTACTGATGGTGTTACTACACTGCGGGGCGACCCTATTGTGGAAGATATTGGTCCTCTGGCTATTGGTGCTCAGGCTATCGGTCTGGCCCCTGCAAGCTACACGCAGATGCTGGAAAGAAACGCAGTAGATAAACGTATTGACAGGAATGTTAACGCCCGTCGTACTAAGCTCCTACGTGAGTACTACCTAGCCAAACGCAGCAATGACTTTGGGGCTATACAGGACATAAGTGAGGAAATGAGGGAGTTCAATCAGGACAACCCAGACTTCCCGATCACACCGGATACTATAGACCGCTCGCTAAAGCAGCACGAAAGAACTAGTGACGTTACTAAGCAGTTCGGTGGGGTTACGATTAGCCCTAGACGTAGAGAATCTGTGTTGCGCGATAGAGCAGAAGCGGCTGGAGAAGAGTACTAAAAAAAGCCCCCGAGTAGGGGGCTAAGTTCTCGACTAAGAGAATGATGAACCTTTAGTTTATCATACGACGCGCCAAATCCGTACTCCGTACTTGTCCGCTTCGATTACTACCCTGTGTTCTATTTGCTCTGGGTTTAGTTTTGCTATCTTTCTTAACTGCCTTATGGCTTTCTTAGTGTCTATACACGGTATAAACATAGACGTACCCACGGTAAAGCGCTCTAAGTCTATCTCGAACGCCACACCGTCTGGGTTTATCTTTTTCCTCTTAGGGCTTAGGCTCATATAAGGATTCTACTTTTTCAGGTATGTCTAGCTCTTCCTCGTCTACATCCCCTGCGTCGAAGCTAAGACTTAACACATACACACTACCAATGTTTACCGTAGTACCTTTCCCTAAGTGGACTTTCTTCTTTTCCCCCCGCATATGTTTCTCTATTTCTTCAGCAACTTCTGCGTAGTTAATCCCGGGTTTCTTTTCAATCCACGCTTTAAACGGTTTTATGAGAAGATACAACTGCTTTACATCGTACTCGTACCTACCTACCCAAGCATAGTGGGGTAGCTTTTCGGGGTTAACCAACGTTTCAATTAGCCCAGACTCGTCCTTACTTCTACCGTCTTGCGTACTCTTGATGCGGATTATCTGCCCCTGCTTTTCGAAGTAGTAGTTCCTAATCAAGTCGCCTATGTTTATACCTAGCGCGCTGTCTACAGCCTTCATGTGTCCTAAGCGCGATAGACTCCACTCGAATAGCTTGTCTACGTCTATGTTCCACAGACCACAACGCTTCATTAGAATCGCTCCGGCAATAGTACAGGCAGTAGCCGCCGACCAGTTTCGGTTTTGGTCGTTAAGGTTTGCACGAGCTATAACTAACTTACGTAAGCTAAATACTAAGTCCTGCGCTTTAGTTATATCACGTAAAATCTCTTGTACTACTTTCTCTCCTGCAAGCCCGTGGTTCTTCGTTAACGCCATGTTTAACGCAAAGGTTTCTTCTTCAGGTATATCTAGCTTCTCCAAACGAGTTTCTATAACACGCTGAATTTCGCCCTTCGGTATTTCCTTAGCTCTTGCAAGACCGTCTATAAAGCTAGCGTTACCATTACTACCTAACATTAAAGACCAAGCCTTACCCTGATAGCGTTCTTTGTTATGGCCCCCGTTAGTCATACGAGTTTTTTGTTTACCACTCGTAACCGCGTAGGCTATGTCACTAATATCGTTACCTTCCATATTAGTAGCTTCGTCTATGTAGATGGGTAGATTCTTCATGGCCTCCGCCCTGTTCCATATAGAGTTAGCAGTAGATTGCCCATTCATTATGTATTCCTCCGGATTAGCCCATATAGACGCGCCTACTATCATGCCGGTAGATTTGCCGTACCCAGAACCAGTACTGTATACGTGGTTAATACACCCCCGTATGTTCGGTACGAAATTCATTAGTATAGAGCCTATAGAAGTAGCTACCATAAACTGGTGAGGCTCCATGCCGTCCTTCTCGTAGAACTTCATAGCTTCTGCCCAAGCTTCTAGCGTGCCCCGTCTCTTAAACATAGGTATATACTGTGCGGTAAAACTTGAAGCGGGATTTTCTTCCACACGGTCCGCAAATATTTCTCTGTCGCCAAGGACGAAGGACTGCATGTTTTCAGTCCAACCAAATTGAGTTTTAGCTTCCACGGGACTCTTGCTGCTTTGTAGCTCTTTAACCCAAGCTTGAATGTAGTTCATCATGTTGTCCGGTCTTATTAAGTGTATGTCGTTCTCACCTAAAACTTTACGGCACTCGTCTTTTGAAGTTAAGGCAGTTCCTTTCGCAACAAAAGTTACTATACCTTCTAGTTTGGTATGGTGTTTAAATTCAAAACAAGGCCCGTCAATGGGGTCCTGTATCCTTTTAGTTAAGTACAAATCCCTATCGTATACAGCAACTTCATCCATCTCTTTTGTATCTTTGTTAAAGCTGCGTACGTACACGCCCCCATACGCTCCCCTAAAGTAAGGTTTTGGGTATGCGGGTATCTCGTAGTCTATAGTGGCTACCGGATTGAACTCTTCTTCGTTGTTATCAAACAACCCCGAATCCGCAGGCACAGTGGCAGACGGGTCGGGTATTTGTATTATGTTATCTTCTTCTGTAGCTTCTTTTATTTCGTAAGATAGGTTTATCGGGCTTTTAATCTTGCCTCGTAGTGGGCAGCCGTCACATCCTTTGGGATTGTCCCCCTCAAACGTAGTACATAAATGCGGTGAGTGTAACGAGTCAGCCACCTTCTCCGTCTCTGCATGCGAGTAGCCTTTGTACCCCTGTGATACTACGTGGATAGCTTCCGGTTCTTCGCAGTGTTTAGCTACAGATAGTACGTGCGTCCAATCGTTATATGATAGAGCATCAGGTTCGAACAAAGCCCTACGTATCTGGGCGCAGCCTTTACCTTCAGCGTCTTTTATAAGTATGTTAGAGAACTTCTTGACGAGGTTGTTGCCTGTCAGGTTCTTAGCATTCTCTCTGTCCGCATCGGTGTAGTCCCTTTCTTGCATCACTGGCATCAAGTCTGGGTAGGGTAGTAGCTTGGCAAACTCTTCCAAAATTATAGTAGGGTTTACCTGCCCTAGTACTTTAACATCGGCAGGGGTTTCAAACTTAAAGTTACGGCTGTTAGGTAATCGTAATATTCTTGCAGCGTCAGCCGTTACTGCGGGGTCTATCTCAAAGCCATTATCCAAACAAGTTTTCTTAAGTCTGGTAGCCACGGGCAGCCACTCTTGTCTAGTACACGGCTTATCAAAAGCCCAGTACGCGTGCAGCCCACCGCCAGAGTCGACGGTAATAGTTGGTTTAGGTAGAGAGAACTGCTTACAGAATCCCTGCAAAGCACGTAAGCCGCTAGATTTATCTGGGTATGGCTTTCCCTTCCCGCAGTCTATATCGAGAAAGAAAGAACGCATCTGCTTAACATTTTCTGCTTGTCTGTTGTTCTCCTCTATGAAAGTGCCAAGCGCATAGTATGCGTCGTAGCCTTCAAAATCGAGGTTCAGTGCTGTGTCGATTATAGAGTCTATTGAACTGTAAAACTTTGACTTATGCTTACCGTCTTTAAGCCGTATACCGTACGCGCAATAGTACCCTTCCTCCCCTAGCACCGTACTTAGAAACTCCTTCGTGTTCATCATCACATCTCTTAGTACTTTTTTGGAGGGTCAAGGGTTCCCTAGAGAACCCTAGCCCGTTTGTTTTAGTGCGTCTAACTTAGGGGTTTAATCGTCCCATTCTTCTAGGAGATTAGAGAGGTCTTCGTCTTCTTTAGGCTTCTCAGCTTTCTTCTTAGAGACCTTAACTGTAGGCTCTTCGATTACTTCTTCCGCTGCTACTGGGGCAGCTACAGCTTCAGCTTCTGGAAACAAAGGCGGGAGTGCCTTCGGCTCTTCTACTGCGGGGCCATCTTCTTCAGACTTCTTGCTTACAGTAAGAGTAAGCATCTTAGTTACTTCTTCTGTCTTCTGTAGGTCGATAGCCATTAACAGCTCTTCTTCTTCCAGAGGACGTAGCGGCTTGAAGCACAGCTTAGGAGTAGACGCATCAGTATCGAAACGTATTTCTGTAAGCACTGAAGCTACCGGGGACTTGTGACTATCTAACAATCTAGCGTAGGCTTGCATAGCCATCTTGTCCTGCTTATCGCCGAACACACTAGTGGCGGGCAGAGATAGTTGATACACGTCACTCGATACTACTTTACCGTTCTCGTCTGCTAGCAGTAAAGCTACACGCTGTTGGAATCTACAGGCGCGGCTTTCGCCTTGTCCAGAACCTTTAATATTCTGAGCGCAGTCTCCACACTTGTTAGCTTGTCTATCGCTAGCTACAACATCGTCAGAAGGAAAGCCTTTGCTAGTATCCGCAGACCAACATACTGGAGGGTTAGCCTCTCCCGCAGTGTACGTACCTTTGTAGTACATCCTTGAAATCGGTGCAGCTTTGATGATAACTGCTCTGATAGTTCGGCTTTCTAGTTCAGCTACTTCTTTCCCGTTTACTATCTTACGGAATACACCACCACGAATACTAAGCCTGTGGTTGTTAGAGTACTCGCCGCCTGTTAGGTTTTTCTCTGGCGCTAACTGCGCCAAAAGGTCTTTATATGCGGCAGGCATGTTTTCGAATAATTGTACGTTGCTCATCATTTACTCCTAAAAGTCTTCGTTTTCATCTAAGTCTAAGCCCAATTCTTCTTCTAGGCTCACTGGGTTTTTGTTAGTTACACCAATCGTGACAGTACCTACAGTTGCTACAGCGGCATCTAGCCTAGCTTCTGGCGGCTCGTCTTGCGTCAACGACTCCAAAACCTTTGGGACATTAAACCGATAGGTGTTAGCTACTTTTATATAGGTATCTCGTGGGATAAACCCTTGGCGTACCCATGTTCGTACAGTGTTTGTTTTAACTGATAGCTTTTCTGCTAATACGTCTATTGGGACGTAGGTTTCAACGCTGCTCACTTTTTGCTCCTTCTTACTGTTATTGTGAACTCCCTATCCGTGTTAAGGCCGGGAGGGTGTAGGTCTGGATTCTCTTCTAAAAACTGCTTCATGTTCCCTTGGTGAATCCGTTTTTCTAGCAAGTCTACTGCGTCGTTCTGTACCATAAACTTGTTCATAGAATCCCAATCGCTAGTCCAGTACTTAGTTCTCACTGACCTATAGAACGAACCTAGCTCTGTTTTTCCAGACTCAAGCCCAGTAGCTTTGCAATGCTCTAGTAGAGCGGTCTTTACTTTCTCTAACTTCTCTTCTAAGTCTTGCTCTTGCTTCTTCATCTCGGTAACGATCTGCAACTTCTTGTCTCGTATCTTTATGTATACCCCGACAAGTTTATTCAACCGTGTTTGGTCTATATCTTCTTCGCCCATTTAATTGTCCTCTTTAAGCTGTTTTAGTTTTGTCTAGCGAAGTGCAGTGTATTCTAGGTTATTTTATTTATCAAGTACCTCTCGGTACAAATCTATCATTTTTGTGTGGACATTTATTTTTTGATCTAACAGTTTATAAACATGTTTCTCTACAGCAGAACCTTGCAGTTGCACTACGGTGCTAGGATGTTTTTGTCCTGACCGATGTACTCTAGCGTTTGCTTGCGCGTACGTTTCTAACGAGGGCACAGGTCCCCACCATACGATAGTGTTAGCTGCGGTTAGAGTGACGCCGTGCGCCGCCGCTTGCGGTTGAATAATTAGTACTCGGGGGTTGTCGGTTTCTTGAAACTCTTTGAATATAGCAGTACGCTTATTAGCGGACACGTCCCCGTTTATTATCGCGTTGGTTATGCCATCTTTGTTTAGTTTCTCAGCGAGTATTCCTATGACGTGCTTGAACGGCACGAACACTAAAACTTTTTGACTGGACTCGGCGATTACTTCGGATAGTACCTTGTAGCGATTCTTTACGTCAAACTCTACTGTCTCCCCACTGTCGGAGTAAACCGCCCCGCAAGATATTTGTAAGAGTTTGTTCATGTTAACAGCCGCGTTAGCAGCCGATATAGATTCCCCCGCAGCTACGGCTAGCATTTGTTTACGCAGTATTTCGTAAAACTTCTTTTGTTGCGCTGTAAGTTCTACTTCACGTTTAACATAAGTCATCTCAGGTAGGTCTAAACATTGCTCTTTAGTAAAACGAATGGCGGGTTGTAGCGCGTTATATACAATGTCCTTAGCGCTCTCTTTAGGGACCCACTTGAACTGCGTCACTTTGGTCATAACCATTTCTTTGAAGGCCCCCGCAAAACGGGGTACTGCCTTTGGGTTAACGAGTTTCGCTAGTCCGTAGGCGTCTACTGGTGATTGCGCGGCAGGCGTACCGGTCATCATCCAAAGCCAAGTTGTTGGTTTAATTATAGAATTAAGAATCTTCCAGCGTTTCGCTTGTGGGTTCTTGTAGTGGGTAGCTTCGTCCGCAATGATAAGATCGAACCCGCCTTCTGCTATTACGTCTCGTACAATCTCCACACCGTCGTAGTTTATAATTACATACTCAGCGTTACCGTTAATTATCTCTTCGCGTTTCTTCTTAGCTCCGTGCGCTATGTCTACCCTGCGGTGCATAGCAAAAGAGAATAGGTCAGCGCGCCATGCTGAATCCATAATCGACAGCGGGCATATTATAAGAACACGTTTTACTAACCCCACAGTCATCAGAAAATCCGACGCCCATATAGAGCTAGCAGTTTTGCCTGTACCCTGCTCATTAAAGCAGAAGGCTCGTTGGTTCATCGTCAGAAATGCAGCGGTAGTTTTTTGATGTTCGAAAGGTTTAAACTTCCCCGCCCAATCGTATCGGCCTAGTATCGGTGACGGCACATTCTTTACTCCTAAGTTCTTTAGTACCCGTGCTTCTTCTAATCCCCACTTAACTAACACTTCGTTATTACCCAAGTACTTACTGCGGGGTATGGCTGTTGTTATTTGCGTTGGGTTACGCACTTTAAGTCGCAATGCTTTGTTGTCTACTACCTGCATCAGTTTCTCCAGAGGACAAGAAATAGAGAGAAACCGCTGTGTGCTTCTCCCTAACTACTTCTTGTATTGTTTTACTACTTACTTTTAGTTTTACTCTTAGTTTTCTTTTTTGCTGCTTGTCCGTTACGGCTACGGTTCTTACTAGAGCTTTCTATCTTATAGCCGTCTTTATTAGTACCACCTTTACTCAACATCTTGTTGTGGCTAATATCTTTGCCTTCCCGCTTATCTGCCTTACCGTTTTTGTTTTTGTCTGCCCCAGTCTTATCTACTGCTCGTCTGGCGCGTTGCCTCTCCATTCGGTCGGCGTGTTCGCCCCGTTCTTTCTGTTGCTCATACTCTTTCTTGTATGGGCGAGGCTTATTTTTGTAAGGCATTGTGGGACCTCCTAGCCATGCGGCTCTGCATCGTCAGCGTAATCAGTACGCTTCTTGTAAGTAAGTAAGTCTTTCTCTTTCTGAGTAGTCGCATTACCTACAAAATCAGAGAAGCTAACATAGGTTATATCTTTATCATCTTTGTCGATAGGTTGTCCGCGATAAGACCACACATGCGATGGTGCAGTGACCTTGCCTTCTATGAAATCCCTACCGTAGCTACTTATTATCCACACGCCAGACTCTTGTTCACGTCTACCCACAAGCCCCCAGTACCTAAGTTTCTGGAAATTAGAGCGGGGTATGTAGTCCAGTTGCAGCGCGTTGAGGTGGGCACTACCTCCTACGTCATACAGCCTCTTAAGAGAGATAACTAGACCAACATTTAGTTTATGTCTGTAGTCTACCATCTTTGCGCCGCAGCTATCACACGTCTTTGGTTGTTCTTCTAACCCTTGGAAATCGTTCATTATTTTTATCTCCGCCCATTATGTGGGCATTCTAGTACTATACAATGCGCCCTACACAATCCCGTAGGACGCGGGTTCCAAACGTCTACTTCGTAGGCTTTCGCCATCTTGGCGTAGTCGGCCAACCACTTCTGCCATAACTCCGATTCTTGCTCTATGGTGTAAGTGTCCTTGATAAACGCGTTACAGACTACGAACAACAAGCCGCCTTTAATGGTTTTAACCTCGGGAAAATGCTTGAACATGGCCAAAGCCATTAGTTCTAACTGTCCCTTATCGGCGTACTTCGCAGACTTACCCGTTTTATAATCTATTACTTTTGCCGTACCGGCTTCTCTGTCTAAGATGGCAAGGTCAACTACCCCTCTCCACCACACGTTCTTATCGAAGAAACCGCACGGCTCTAAGTCTGCCGTCAGCCCCATCTTGTACTCGCATAGCTTGTCGCCTTTCGAGTTCTTTAACTTATCTAGCGCACGTAACGCGTAATCGAACCTTGCCTCTAAGGCTACATCGTCTCGTATGTACTCCTCTGCGGCTTTGTGAAACTCGTTGCCGTAGAGTATCGCGTCGGTGTTAAAGTCTTCTTGGTAATCCTTAGCTACCTTTGTGTGGTAGTACTTCTTGGGACATTGTTCGAAAGTTTTTATGCTGCTGAAGGACCATGTGGGTTGAGCCATTCGGTACATTCTCCGTAGTTCTTTCCAGTTTCCACGTCACCACGCACCGGAAGGCCCTTTGCCCACTCAGGAGTGTGTCGCATACAGGAGTCGACGTAAGCCGCAGCTTTGTCAAGCTCTTTATCTGGAACAGAGCATACCACAGAATCGTGTACTGTTAATAACACACGGTACTTCTTTGAAATCATTAACATCTGTTCTGCCATAATACATCTGGCTATCGCTTGGCATACGTTCTCCACAACCTTACCGCCGTAGATACGTACGTCTCCTCTACGTGTTTTGTAGAAATACTCTAACCCCTTCTCACCCTCTTCAGCTTTCAAGTTGTCGTAGCGCATCATCAACCCGTTAGGTAACTGTATACCGTTTTGATTAGGTACTACTTGTAGCACCCCGCTAAGTCCTATTGCGTACGCATCACCCTGCCTCATACCTTCTAGGGCTACTTGGCATTCTCTCCACAACTTAGTTATAGAACTGTTCGTCTGCCTGTATATCTTAATAATACGTGCGGCTTCTTCTTGCTCCATGTCTACGCCGAAACTTTGTAGCTGCTCTTTGAACCGCACCGCCCCCATACCGTAACCGCATCCTAGGATTGTAGTTTTACCAATGAAGCGTTCAGCGGCAGATATGTCCTCTTCTTTCTTACCGTAGATGGAACCTGCCATCTTCTTATACACATCCTCCCCATTCTCGAACGCCCTAACTAGATCAACTTGTTGGGATAACCAAGCTAACACCCGGGCCTCTATCTGCGCAGAGTCAGCTTCTATTATGGAGTAGCCTTCGGGCGCGCAAATACTAGACTTAAGTACCTTTGCATTCGGGCCGCGTGATGGTAGGTTTTGTAGGTTTATCTTATCGGAACCGCCCCACCGTCCGGTGTGTGCAGCGTAGTATTTAATAGGAACTGGCATCTTGCCGCGAGAGGCAACCTCTATAAACCGTTGGGTACGTGTCTCTTCTAGTGTACTTTTTAATCCGATGCGCGCAGCAACTAAGGCTTGTACCTTGGGGTTCTCATGTTCCTGTAACGCCTTGAATGCTTCGTCGCTCTTAGCGAAAGCAAAAGATTCTTTGCCTGTACGCAAACTAGTTTTCATAGGTGGTACAACACCCAGCGCTTCGAGTGCCTTAGCAAACTTAGGGTTCGACATAAGCTCGGACTTTTCTATCCCTGCTTCTTCTAGTAGGTCGTCCTTCTGATCTTTGAGTACGTCTAAGTGGCGCTTCAACTTTTCCACGTTTAGTTCTAGTACTGGGTCAATGAACATACGTAGAGTTAGGTCTATGATTTTAAGCTCGACCACAGGGAAATCCTTCTCAAACTTCTTGTACAGTTTGTAAGTAAGTTCCGTATCGTTGACGCAGTAATCACCATAGCGGCCTAGTTCTTCTTCGTTAAAGTCAGTAAGGCGTTTACCGACAGCGTTTACTATCTCGTTACCCTTTACCCCCAACCCGTACTTCTCAGCTAGGAACGCAAGCGAGCCGCCAACTTCTGTACCGTGCAATGCGCGCGCCATACACAAAGTGTCAAGCCATACCCTAGGGTGAATATCAAACAGCCAACTAAGAATAGCGCCGTCAAACATAGTGTTATGGGCAAGAACAGCAGAGTTCTCCCAATCGTAATTAGCGTGTAAGTATTTTTTGAGTGCATCGTGAGGCCCACTTAACCATGCAGTTTCTTCGTTGTTAACTTTAACGCTTACGCCAATAACTTCGAACTGCTCGTGGCGTACGTACTCCTCGGTCGTTAACTTACGTAGAGAGATGTCTTTGTCATAATAAGTTTCGAAGTCTACCGTTATTATATTCACTTTATACCAATCCCTTCTCTTTTAGAATTTCGTAGTTAGCCGCGTGTGCGTCTTCTACTTCTTGTTTGCTTTGACCGTGATATGGTACGGCAAGATGTTCTATAACTAGCGCTGCGTTGATAGAAGTTTTATCTGAAATAAATATTACCCCCAAGTATCGCCCGAACTTTCCTTTTTCTCTCGTGGTGAGAGTGTAAATTCCGCCGACGTGCAGTGCGTCTTCGACAAACGCCTTTGCCAAGAGTCCGGCAGCTTTCTCTTCTGCATCTCGTGTGCGGCACTCTGGAGTATCAACACCGTACAGACGAATGCGCTCCCCGCACTTCCAAGTATCAAAGCCAAGATCAATATCCACATCTACTGTATCTCCATCAACGACTCTTACGATCTTGCAGTTATATTCGTACATTTATTCACTCCCGCCTTTGTTTTTTGTAGGGCGCATCGCACCTATGTCTCGGTTGGATGGGTCGGTTAGCGAATCAAACTGGCTGCCGTCAAACTTACGTTTTGTCTTATCTCTTTGCGTGAATGCGCGCGGAGGGCACTGTGTTACCGTACCGCCTGCTTCCACATACTCTCTAACTTGTCGCTCTAATTCCAAGCTCAATCTTTCTTTCTCGACGGGGGTCATTACATTTATCTTAGTAGTGGTCACTAGTTAATACCTGTATAAAAAATATGTTTGTTAATCTTAGTGGTTATCTCGCCGTTGTATGCCCACTGCGGAAACACCGTTGTACTATGGTAGTGGGTCGCGCCATCTGTAGTATCAGGTACGAACCCACTTAAGTGCGCTATGTAGAGCGCATTAAACCATGCCTGTTTGTTCTTCGGGTCGTCCGACTTACCGTCACAATAAAAACTAAACTGGCATTTGTTTCTTATAGGTACACCGTTCCAGTAGTACCCCTGCTTAACCACGTCACACGCATTGTCTGGGTAACGTGGGTCTTCTATTCTGTTTTGAATTACATGAGCTACAGCAATCTGTCCCGCTGTCGGCTCCCCCCTTGCTTCAAAGTACACTGCCATAGCAACGCACATCATCGCAGGGGTAATCATCTGAAAAACCCTTGGGTTTCTAAACAACGTATTGTTTTCGTCGCCCGCATACGTGTTTCATCATCAAACGTATTCCATCTACGCTTAATCATTCTAATGCTTTCTTGGTTAGCCGCTCTTTCTTTAGGCGAAAGACGGCGGGGTGGTTTTATACCATAGCTATCTATTACAAACATAATCATCTCCTATCTTCTGTATATTTTTCCACCGCTGAGTAGAAAGTAGTGGTCGTATATTTTAATTTGTTTAGCGCCGTTAGCAGCACACGCATATACTTGTTCTGGAATATGGTCTAAGTTCAACTCTCTGAGCGCATGGCAAAGGAGCAAGTTATACTTATCCAACTCACGAAAAACTAAATCTCCGTACTTATCTTCCGCAAAGAATTCATGTAAGTGCCTCCCCACTCCGGGGCTTACCTTCGATACGTACATCCACGGGTCTATCCTTTCGCCGTACATTTCCTCTTTAGTTATCGGTCGGTTGGCGGTAATGTGGGTTAGCAAGTGCCCCGCTCCATCCGTTCTAGCATATGCTGTTGGCATTTTTAGCACCTCTAGTCGTATATGTTGTGGTTCTCCTCGAAGGGAACGCACGTTTCCAATATTATACCGCCCAACTCTAAAGCGGTTTTTTTCGACACAACTACAATCATGTTAGGTTCAACTTCGACCACACACATAGTGCGCTTCTCTTCTTTTGCCACGTACTCTGCTTCTTCTAGCGCAGCCATAGGGTCAGTGAAGTATGACATCGGGCACCTCGTACTCGTAATTAACACACTGGCTGTTGGTAGAGAATATATCTGCACCGTTGTTTATATGGAAACGCATTGCTGTATCTGTATGCGGCGACATAGTTATTACTGCGTCTACCTCTGGGTGCATTACAGGCGCGGCTTCTAATAGGTTGTTGATTAACTTTCTACCATGCCCACGCTGATAAGACCACACCGAATAGGGGCACAGTACTGTGCCCAACTCCCCGTGCAGTTCTTCTCGTTCTTTTAGCTGTTCTTCTATCCGTTCGGTTTTACCCATGGCAATGAGTTTTATCTGGTACTCATCTTGTGGGACAAACTTGCAGATGATTGTACAAACAACTGCGGCTATCTCACCCGTCTCCTCGTTCACTTCTGCATACACATGGAACGGGTCTTCAAACCGCACGCTGTTATCTTTAAACAACTTAGGGCGTACTGGGTCGTCTTCTATAAGATACGCATGGTCGATGGCGTTACACTTTATCAGCATCTTCGAACTCCTCGAGTATAGCTTCTAGTTTTTCCACCGCCTCTGCTGCACGTTGTACTAGGGCAACAAGTTCTTCGGCATCAGCGCCATCTACTTCTATTGTTATTTTC
>Ga0206128_1000844_pt1 | contig 33250 bp, 21 predicted proteins | sample Helgoland_Spring_7_FD_148601 | JGI IMG/M metagenome (GOLD analysis project Ga0206128, IMG submission 148601) | Pelagic subsurface seawater microbial communities from Kabeltonne, Helgoland, North Sea - Helgoland_Spring_Bloom_20160426_1 | ecosystem: Environmental > Aquatic > Marine > Epipelagic ... | reverse complement strand
TTTTTTGATTCGGTCACGCTCTATGGGCGCGACCCCGATATGCGGCCTGACATTCATGGAAAGGTGGGCAATTCAGGGGTCAGTGTTTCCTGCCTAGATGATGCCAAACGGCTCTACAGCGGATTTGACCTGTGCGACCCTTCCACGAGCGTATCCATGACCATCAACGGCCCCGCCCCCATGGTGCTGGCCTTTTTCTTGAATGCGGCGATCGACCAACGCTGTGAAAAGCACATTCGAGAACACGGTTTAGAAGGCGCCGTTGAGAAAGTATTGAAGGCCCGTTGGGAAGACCGAGGACTGACCCGCCCCGTCTACAGGGGAGCATTGCCCGAAGGCAACAACGGCCTTGGATTGATGCTCTTGGGCTGCACCGGAGACGAAGTGCTCGATGCGGCCACTTATGCCCCATTGGCGGCCGAAGCCCTTTCACAAGTCCGCGGTACGGTGCAGGCCGACATCCTGAAGGAAGACCAGGCTCAAAACACCTGTATTTTCTCGACAGAGTTCGCCCTCCGTCTCATGGGTGACGTGCAGTCTTACTTCATCGATCACCGTGTCCGGAATTTTTATTCCGTCTCCATTAGCGGGTACCACATCGCGGAAGCGGGGGCCAACCCCATTACCCAATTGGCGTTCACATTGGCCAATGGCTTCACCTATGTGGAGTACTACTTGAGCCGGGGAATGGACATCAATGCATTTGGTCCCAACCTGAGCTTCTTCTTTTCCAACGGCATCGATCCAGAGTACGCGGTGATCGGACGGGTGGCCCGCAGGATTTGGGCCAAGGCCCTCGACCGCAAATACGGTGCAGACGAGCGGGCGCAAAAGCTCAAGTACCACATCCAAACCAGTGGCCGTTCACTGCACGCCCAAGAGATCGACTTCAACGATATCCGCACCACGTTGCAGGCGCTGTATGCGATCTATGACAACTGCAACTCGCTGCACACCAATGCTTTTGACGAGGCCATCACCACCCCGACTGAAGGCAGCGTGCGGCGTGCCATCGCCATACAGCTCATCATCAACCGTGAGCTTGGCTTGGCCAAGAACGAAAACCCATTGCAGGGCGCCTTCATCATTGAAGAGCTCACAGATCTGGTCGAAGAAGCCGTGATGGTTGAATTTGACCGTCTGACAGAACGTGGCGGAGTGCTCGGCGCCATGGAAACCATGTACCAGCGCAGCCGCATTCAAGAGGAATCACTGCATTACGAGACCCTGAAGCACACGGGCGAATACCCCATCATAGGAGTGAACACCTTCCTCTCCAAAGAAGGCTCTCCCACCCTTGTTCCAGGAGAGGTAATTCGGGCCACCCCAGAAGAGAAACAAGGTCAAATCGATGGCTTGTCGAATTTGCATGACGCGTTTGATGGCTCTTCGGAAGCGGCCATTCAGAATGTCAAAGCAACCGCGGTGGCCCATGGCAACCTTTTTGTGGAACTGATGGAAGCCGTCAAGTCGTGCTCGCTTGGACAGTTGACCGAGGCGCTGTTCGAAGTCGGAGGAGCTTACCGGCGCAACATGTAAGCCGTGGTCGTTCACCTTTGGTCTGGCCCACGGTCCATGAGCACTGCGCTCATGTACAGTTTTGCCCAAAGGGCCGATGCCCGCGTATTGGACGAGCCCTTGTACGGTTATTTCCTGGCCCGGACTGGGGCGGACCGTCCCGACCGTGAAGCCACCCTGAGTATTTGGCCCACCACAGCCGATGGTGCCTTGCGGCACATGAGGGCCACAGAAGAAGAAGAGTCTGGAAGCCGTGTCTTGTTTTGCAAGCACATCGCCAACCATGCAGAGGGGCTTCCTTGGAGCGCCTTTGAAGGTCACCGCCACGTGCTGCTGTTTCGCAACCCCGCCGCTGTGATGGCTTCCTACAGCGCGCACATTGAGCGCCCGCTCATGCGCGATGTCGGATTCGACCATCAATTCCGCTTGTTTGAGCAGCTTTCTGCAGCGGGCACTCCGCCAGTGGTGGTATGCAGCGACCGGCTGCAAGCTGACCCTTCCGGCACGTTGGGCCGGCTCTGCACGGCCTTGGGATTGGAGTGGTCTCCCTCCATGATGCATTGGACCCCGGGACCCCGACCAGAAGATGGCCCTTGGGCACCCTGGTGGTACCGCGGCGTCCATGCTTCCTCAGGATGGGAAGCCCGACCAACGGGCACGCATGAGGTACCCCCGCATTTAGCCGAACTTCACAGTGCCTGCCAAGGCTTTTATGACACCTTGATTCAACACGCAATCTGATGGCCAAATTCAACCAACCCGACCCCAGGAATGACGGCACCCAATGCTGGGTCAATGGCCTCGTTGCCCGAGAAGATGCGTCGGTGCACGTCCTGGACAGTGTGGTCCAAGGTGGAGATGCCGTTTGGGAAGGGCTGCGCATTACAGATGGCAAAGCCATTCAACTGGAAGCGCACCTGACGCGTCTCCTTGATTCAGCCCACGCACTGGCTTTTGCCGACATCCCGTCTCGGGACGCCATTCGACAGGCCATTTTTGATACACTCGAAGCCAATGACATGAGGGATGGAGTCCATTGCCGGATTACCCTCTCTCGCGGACGCAAATCCACCAGTGGCATGGATCCCCGTTTGAATGTACACGGCCCTACCCTCATTGTGGTGCCCGAATTCAAAGGCATGGTCTACGGCGATGAAGGGATACGACTGGTGACCAGTGCGATCCGTCGCAACAGCCCCCAGTTTTTGGACAGCCACATCCACCACAACAACCTGCTCAACAACATCCTCGCTAAGATCGAGGCCAATGTGGCCGGGATGGACGATGCCGTCATGCTCGATGACCGGGGCTTTCTTGCGGAGACCAATGCCACCAATCTCTTTTTGGTCCGCGACGGTGAATTGCTCACGCCGTTTGCCCATGCTTGCTTGCCAGGACTCACGAGACAGTTCGTTATGGATACGGCTGCAGAAGCGGGTATTCCGGCGCGAGAAGCCGATCTAACCTTGACGCAGTTGTACACGGCAGACGAGGCCTTTACTACGGGCACGATGGGCGCACTGGCCCACATTGTAGAAGTGGATGGCCGCAGCATCAACGGTGGAATCAAGGGCGCCTTAACGGTCCGGCTGCAAGGGCGTTATGAAGACCACATCTTAGGCACGGCTGTACCCTTGCCTTTTTAAGCCGGCTGTCGCGCTAAATTGACCTCACTGAAAGACACATGAACCCTTTGCTACGCAACATCCTCGCAGGCCTCGCCGGCGCCGTGGTCAGCATGCCAGCCAACATGATTTTGTTGGCCCCATTGGCCCGGCTCACTGGAGCGCCCGTGATGCCCAACTACGATCCTGCCGCTGACCCCCAAGTCTTGCAAGAAGTGTGGCGCATGTACTTCAACAGTTTGGATGCCATTCACATGCTGGGCCCCTTGTTGGCGCATTGGAATGGTGCTTTTTGTGGCGCACTGGCCGCAGGACTCTTGGCCTCGGACCGGCGCGCTTTGATTCCGCTCATTGTGGCGGGCTTTGTCCTTTTGGGTGGGGTGGCCAACGCCTTTATGCTCCCTGGCCAACCGGTAGGTTTCCTTGTATTGGACATCGCAGGATACCTCCCCATGGGTTGGCTCGCGTGGAGATTGTCGCTGCGCCTGCGTCCCCGTCGCCTGATCAAGGCCTGAGCCCAAGAATTCCCGACCGACCTTCGTCCTCATGTCACGCGGCTTGGTCTTCATGTTGCAATCGGTGGTGCTCTACACCTCCGCCAACCTCTTGGTGAAGGCCCTGGCGGTGCTGCCGACCCCACAACTGGTGTTCCTGCGGAGCGCCATCAGCTTTGCACTCTGCGCTGTGTGGATTTGGCGTAAGGGAGACCCTCTTTTGGGGCACAACCGAAAATGGTTGGTGTTGCGCGGAATCACAGGCATGATTGCGTTGACCTTGTTCTTTCATACCATTCGGCACATCCCTTTGGCCAGTGCCACGGTCATCCAGTACCTCTCGCCCATCTTCACGGTTTTGCTGGCCATTCTCTTTGACGGGCAACGCATCCGCCCCTACCGCTGGCTGTATTTCGCCGCAGCCTTTGGCGGCATCCTCATGGTCAAGGGGTTCGACCCCCGTGTTTCTTGGCTGTATTTGGGCATGGGCATGGGCAGCGCCTTGCTGGCGGCGGTGGCCTATCTCGCCACCATTAAATGCCGTGAAACCGACACCCCTGTGGGCATCGTGACTTACTTCCACATGATTGCCACTCCGGTGATGGGCTCTTGGAGCGCGGCAGTGTGGCACCCGATGACCGGGTCTCAGTGGATCATGGCCATTGGCATAGGCGGGCTTTCGCTCCTCGCTCAAGTCGCCATGACCAAAGCCCTGCATCTGGAGGATGCGGCGCGGGTCATGCCTTTCAAGTACTTCGGGGCCATTCTGGCCCTTGGTTTGGCGTGGACCTTGTTCGACGAAAAAATCACAGGCTGGGCCCTGGTGGGTATTGCCATTGTGTTGGCCGCCGTGACGGCCAATGCCATCGCCGGCAGAACCAAGGTTAGCGTACCGTAACCCTACGGGTGTGCTCGATGGTGGCGCTGCCGCTGGTCTGCAGCACCTGCACCAAATAAGCACCCGGTGCACGGCCTGATGTGGTCAAAGCCATTTGACGGCCACCTGTCCAACGGTCACGGGCCACAACGCGCCCCGTCAAATCCAACCAACGCACCTCTGCCCCCACCAACTCACCTCCAGAAAAAGTCAGCCACAAGGGCTCGCCAGCTTGAACAGGATTGGGACTCACCTCGAACGTAGGACCTGCGACAACACCACCGATTCCGTTGACGGTGGCGCAAGGGTCCACCAAATAAGGGACAGCATTGTGGTACATGGCATTCACCACCTCGGTAATCCCGTTGATGCAGAGCTCCGTTTCCGGCATCTGCGTCCAGTAGATACGGACCAGTGGAGACCACTCGTAGTGCTTGGGCATGGAGGCGTTTTCATAGCTCAATCCAATGATGGTGTTGCCTCCAAGTGCATGCTCAGGTTGGATCAAGTATTCAAGCGGATCCACCAGACTTACCGCCTGCTGAATGCCGCAGCTGACGTCAAACTGATAGCCCACGATGCGGTTGTGCGGGTTTAAGACGTGCACATCGAAGAACCCTTGATCCCAGTTGACTTCACCGAGGGTGAACCATACACTGTCGTAGGGATTGACCACATGGGGTGCTGGAAACTGACAATTGTCGTGGAAGCCACTGCTGTCTGGGTGATCGTGGGCCACCTCCCAAAACTGACACCGTGCCATCAATGCCGCATCTGACACCGTGAGTTCTCCGTCCTGATCTAAGTCATTGCATGGCAGTACTTCGAGGTCGTTTCCGAGAATGCCGGCCACATAAGCCTCTGCATCTGAAAGGTCTTGGTCTGCATCGGCGTCGATGTCGCCCATCAGTGCTGTTCCTCCGCAATCTCCATTGCAATCCATTTGGGCATTCCCGTATGGCATCCCCGTACAATCCACGAGCTGTGGACAATCGTCCCACACCTCTACAGCAAGCTCTCCAGAGCTGCGGTCCATGTTGACACACACCACTCCCCAGTTGTTGTCATAGCTGTTTTCATGGCGTCCCAAGGCGTCAGGGCTGTAGTCCCAATTGACCCTCACTACCAATTGATACACCCCGTCAGCAATGCCGGTCACGTCGATCCATTGGCAGGAAAGGCCCGCGCCGTAGATGTCGCCACAATGCGCAGAAATGCCCATGATGCTGCAGCCGTATTGTGCCGTTCCTCCGTCGCTGCACTCCAAATCCATCACACAGAAGCCGTTCTTGAAACCAATGGGCAACATTTGTCCGTCCATGGTGAACAGGTCGTACTTCGCGTAGCCCTCGTAATGCCAATGGTTGTGACAGTCTCCCCATTCGAATTGCTGGGTGGTTTCTGACTCAGATGTTGGACCGATATAGTAGTCGATGTCGCCAATGTTCTTGATGTGGGTGGTGAAGCGCACCAGCTCACGTTCTCCGTATCCATTGAGGCAGCCTTCAACGATATAGCAGTTGTTCTCGTCCACCATCATGGTCTCCGCTTGGAGGCTGTTCTCGATGGCGCTTTCAACCACCAACAAGTCGGGACCGGTGCACAAAGGGTCGCCTGGGTAGACACAGCTTCCGTTGTCGATTTCTGCGGCAGGGCTAAAGTTGCACGCCTCTTGGTCGGTGCACCCTTCGGCTGGTCCGTTGTAGGACAGCGTCCAATCAAACCCAGAGCATCCTCCTTCCAAATCAGCAAACCGCACCCAATAGGTCACGTCCTGTTCGAGCAGGACGGACAGTTGTGCGCTTTCTGTATTGTCTTCGCAGCCACCTTGATTGTCGTCATAGTAGATCGAACCTTCGTTGGTGTCGTCGAAGTTGTTCATGTTGCAGTAGTCATAGATCCACAGGCGGGTGTCGCACCCAGATCCACAGCTCGAGAATCCATACATGCCGTTTTGTTCGGGCGTAAACGTCCACCAGCCTACTTGGGCTCCGGCAGCAACCGTCAAGGACTCATCCTCCAATTCCAAGGAAATGGCCTCGTCACAATTCCATCCCGGCGGACAGTCAATGCTGTGGTTTTGACCGTAGCCATAGTTCCCGCTGCCCTCCACCAACATGTCTCCATTGAGCCAAACCTGATAGAACGCATCTCCAGTGAGACCGTCTCCATAGCTGTCGTTCATGGAAAACAACATGCAGTCTGACCAAGCTGCCGTGTCCAAACAAAACGTAAACAAGGTGTCATCTGCGCCTTCCACATCCGCAGAAAGCAACAGGTTTCCTGCACCGTCCGACAGGGACCAGTCCATTTCTTGGGGCCAAGCGTCCGGCGAGATGACCACTGCAAAAGTGTGCTGGTCATCTGTACAAGGCTCTTGTGAAAAAGCCGAATGGGCCACGAACAAAAACAAGAAGAAAAACGAAATACTGGCCTTGGTCATCATTCTGGCAATTTAAGGGCAAACGACTTCGAGGTTACTCCGGTTGCACGGGGCAAATTGAACACATGTCCTCCAGCTGCACTGTGCTATTTTTGCAGGGCAACACACGCGCTTACATCATGTCACACGACCACGACGACCATTCAGAAGCCGAGCAGAACGAAATCGGCGGACCAGTAGTTCTGGCCCTTTTCCTGTTCGCCATCCTGATCATCTCCATCTATTTCTTGAGCTGATCGGGGATTGGGGGATCACTCTTCCCCTGCCTCCATCTTTTGACGGCGTTCCTGCATGCGCTCCATGGAACGCTTGCGGAAGTTGTCCCTGACTTCTTCCTCGCTCTGTTCATACCCCCGGCCGATACCGGTTCCCGTTCCAAACGGACGCCAGTTTGGGCTCAAATTGTCCGGGTCGCGCTCTGTAAGGGTCATCTCTTGCACAAGGTGCGTTGCTCCTGCATAGACATCGGTCACCCATAGCACGTAGCGTATGTCCACCATGATGTTGCGGCAGCGGTCTGCATCAAAACGCACATCGCTCATGGTGCTCTCCCAGGTGCGGTCAAAGTTCAACCCCACGAGGTCGCCGGTACCATTGATGGCGGGAGACCCTGAATTTCCCCCCGTGGTGTGATTCGACCCCAGAAAGCACACCCTGAGGTTTCCTTCTGAGTCGGCATAGGGTCCATATTCCTGCGCCTTTAGCTTGGCCACCAGCCCCTCCGGAAGGTCAAACTCAGCATCACCTGGAACATACTTGTCGAGCACACCTCGCGCCGTCGAAAAGGGCTTGTAGCTCACGGCATCCCGGGGCTCGCTGCCCTCCATCAATCCGTAAGTCAGGCGCAGCGTGCTGTTGGCGTCCGGCCAGAAAGTGCTATCGGGGTACACCTGACCCAACGCCAGCAGGTAGCGCCCCATGTCCTCTTCCATGGCCGATTGAAGGCGTCCATATTCACCCCTAACCTTGACCCAATAGCTGTCGCTTGTTTGCTGTGACCACTCGATCAAGCGGTCTTTAGCGTGCTTCTTTAAGCCCTTCCGGTCACGGGATTCTAGCAAGGCAATAAAGGCATCCCCATCGTCCAGTATGCTGCCATCGAAGAGGTCGTCGGCGATGGCTTTTGCATCCTGATCCTTGGACATCGCCCACGTCGCTGCCGCCACATCAGGGGCGAACCCTTGGGGCAGCGCATCCATGTACAGCGGAAAGACGGCAGCAAACACTTTGCGGTCCACTGCTGCCCTGTAGTCAGGATAAAACCCAGCTGCAGCATCGAGCACCTCCTGTGCACGGGCATCAAAGGCACTGTCCGAGACTGTTTTGTCGGCGGCCATGGTCAACACATCACCCGCTTCTGCCGCCCACCTCAAAATCTCGGGACCGTAATAGAACCACTCAATGAAGAGCGATCGCGCTTCCATGTAAGGCCGCAATGCTTCGAAATCCTTGGTCAAATCGCCGACCACTGTACTGAACTCATCCATGCCTTGGGATCGGATCTCTTTGGCCACTTCGACCTGAGCACGTCGCTTCTCAGCGACAGCCCCAAAGTCAATGAGCCCTTCATTTTGTCCGATCCACTTCTTCCAGGCGTTGGCAATGCGGCTTTGTTTGGCAGCATATGCGATGCGTGTGCCGTCGTCTGCCCGCATGGCTGCGTTGATGACCTCGAGGCTTGCTGTGCGCATTGCGATCCGTGTTGGATTGAGCGTATTGATCAAGTGATCGACCTGAACTGCGGGGATATAGCGCTCTGTGCGGCCTGGAAATCCAAAGACCATGGTGAAATCGCCCTCCTCCATACCGTGCATGGACACGGGCAGATGGTGGGCCGGATCCAAAGGAATGTTGTCATCGCTGGGCTCTGCAGGAGCCCCATCCGGGCCACTGTAGATTCTGAATAATGAAAAATCACCGGTATGTCGGGGCCAAACCCAGTTGTCTGTGTCGCCACCAAATTTGCCGATGGAACTCGGCGGAGCCCCTACAAGACGCACGTCTGTGAACGTCCGTGTCACGATTAAAAACTGCTGATTGCCGTACAGAAAATCCCTCACCACCGCATCGTAATCAGTGCCATCTGTTGCCTCGCTCACCAAGGCTTCGCGCTGGGCTTTTGCGGCCTCTTCCCCTTCCTCTTTGGCTGCCCGCATGATGTCCGTGACGTCTTCTATGCGCACGATGAACATCGCTGTAAGGCCCGGGTTGATGAGTTCTTCCTCTTTTGACATGGCCCAAAAACCATCTTTGAGGATGTCCCGCTCCAAACTGCTGTGCGATTGAATCTGTCCGTAACCACAATGGTGGTTGGTCAAAAGCAGCCCTTGGTCAGAAATCACACTGGCCGTGCATCCGCCTCCAAATTGAACGATGGCGTCCTTCAAAGAGCTGCGGTTGATCGAATAGATGTCTTCTGCTGTCAGCTTCAGGCCCATGTCCTGCATGTCGCCCTCCACGGCTTTGAGCAGAGCAGGAATCCACATGCCCTCCGTGGCTTGGGCAGAAAAGGTGAAACACAAGGCCAAGGCCATCCACATCCCCTTGCGGAGGGAAGCGCCAACATTCTTACAGGTTGCAATCATGTCGGCAAATTAACGCTCCGAAGTCTTCTTTGAAGCGGAGTGTCCGCCTTCTGTTAATGCCAGGAATGCAAGGCTTGAAGCACGCGCCCTAAGGCCTCGTCTCCAAAGTCAAGGTGGGTGACCCACCGCACCTTGTCCGGGCCAAAAGCCGAACACAGAATGCCTGCGGAATGCTGGGCATCCACCAATTCAGCCGCTGGGCGTCCGTTTTTGAGCTGCGCAATGACGATGTTGGTGTCTACCCGTGCCACATGGTCAATCGCGGGATGCTCAGCCAATAAGTCTCCGATCCTTGCAGCCCGATCGTGGTCCTCTTGCAACCGATCGAAGTGGTGCTCAATCGCGTGAAGCCCTGCCGCTGCCAAAATGCCCACTTGGCGCATTCCGCCCCCCATTACTTTGCGCGTCCGGTGTGCCTCGGAAATGAAGTCTTTGCTGCCCAAAAGAACAGAACCTGCGGGGGTTCCCAACCCTTTTGACAGGCACAAACTGACGCTATCGAACAGCCGTCCGTAGCGGGTCCAATCCTCTCCCGTTTTGCGCAATGCGTTCCACGCCCGTGCGCCGTCCAAGTGAAAAGGCAATCCGAGTGCGCGGCTCGCCTCACTGCCCTCCGACAAGGTCTTCAGCGACTGGACTGCACCGCCCCCTTTGTTGACGGTGTCCTCCACACAAACCAGCGAGGTACGCGCAAAATGACTGTCTTCAGGATTGACTTCGGCACGAATAACCTCGGCGGGTACTGCGCCTTCTGCCGCGTCCACCAAGCGAACACTCGCACCGCTGTTTCTGGCAATGCCGCCACCCTCGTAGTTGTAGATGTGGCTTAACCGGTGGCAAATGACCTCATCCCCTGGTGCAACATGGACATTGATGGCGATTTGATTCGCCATGGTACCGGAAGGACAAAACAAGCCCGCTTCATGCCCAAAGCGTTCAGCCAATTCAGACTGGAGCAGGTTAACTGTGGGGTCTTCTGCGTAGACATCGTCCCCCGTAGGAGCCGCCATCATGGCTTTGAGCATCGCCTCTGTCGGCCGGGTGACCGTATCGCTCCTCAAGTCAATCATGGTAGATGTGGCTTCCGCCAAATTTTATGGGTCAGTTCAATTGCACACGCAAAGAAACTGTCGTCCCTTCTGCATGCCATACGTACTGCCCTTGCGCCAATCCCAATGCGGTCACTGCCGCTGTATTCTGTCCCTCTGACACCCTGCCTTTCTGGACCACCCTGCCGGTGACATCCCTCAAACTCCAGTTCCTCGTCCACCCTTGAAGGGCGCCGTTCCAAGACAAAGTCCACCCTTCCACGCCATGGGCTGGATTGGGATAGACCTGAACCTGAGGCTCCTTCTTTCCCACCTCGCCAACGCTGTTGGTACAATTATAGACGGTCACAAAAATCGCGTCTGCATGGCTGCATCCAAAGGGGTTAGAAGCCTCTACTATGAAAGGGTAAGTTCCAGGGCCTAAATCAGCCCCGTCAACTACAATGAACTGATCGACACTGCCATTGCTCCAGAGATATTCCAACCCAGCGGGGGCTGAAAGCACCAATTGCTCATCATCACAAATGGTCGTGTCTGTGCCCAAGCTAAAGGAGAACGCGTCATCGTTGGCCTCTAGGGTAAAGTCCAATTCTTGCGTGCACCCATTGTCGTCTTCCATCACGACACTGTATTGGCCTTCGCCAAGATCTGAGATCACCGTGCCTGTTTCAATCACACCGAGTTCACCTGACCATGTGATGGTGTAAGGCTCTGTGCCGCCTGCAACCCCCAAATAGGCTTCGCCATCGGGCAAGTCCGGGCAACCTGGAGCCACCAGTTCCAAGTCCAAAGAGATGGGGTCCGGCTCGTCCAAAGTGACCGAATACGTGAAGGTGGAGCCACAGTTTGAGACAATCACCGCTGAGTAAGTGCCACTAGACAAACCGCTGATCTGCTGCCCTTCGCCCGAAAAGCCGTCGGGTCCTATCCAGGCTGCTGTGAAATCAGACCCCACGCCAATGGGGTTGAGCACGACCGTTCCATTGGGCACTTCTTCCTTGCCTAAAGGACAGGCGAGACCTCCTGTGACGCCTGTGATTTGTTCATCTGTTTCTTGGGTCTGTATCGTCACCCCTGCTGTTCCCACTGAAGATGCCCACCCATCAATTTGGATCAGGTAGGTGGCGCCGCTGTCCAAGCAACCGGTCCACAGTGAACTGGCGTAATAAGCTCCCGGACCACATCCCCCTGGAAGATCGTCGTTGGCGCCCACCAGAGTATAGGTGCCGAAATCAGAACAATCCTCTGCTTTCCAAAGGGCCATTTGCGTATCAAAATCGGTGGTGTCATTGCACGCCGAAATGAGACAATTCCCTGCAGTGGCCTCAAACGTGAGCCAGGCAGATCCCGTGACTGCTCCCTCACACCAACCACCGTTGATTTGGCAACCATAGACACCTGGAAAAGTGCCTCCACCAAGCTCACCATAGGCCGCAGTGCAGCTGTCATTGTTGACCACAACTTGGGGGCCATTGACTTCGATCTCGACGGCGCCACAGGGAGAGTCGTAAGCAGGGCCAATAGACTCAAAGGGGTTGAAAGCCCAAAGATTGCCGTTTCCAGTTCCTGAAAAACTGTGGTTCACAACGCCCTCAACGAGCACCTCGAAAAAAGTACCGCCATCTCCGTAATCGTCAATGTGATGCAAATTCAGTGTGACATCGGGAGCGGCGCACAGTGTGTCCAAGATGAACGTCGAGTTCGAAGCATAATTCCCCGAAGGCGCCCCGGGAATACCTTCTCCGTCGCACCCCACGTTTTCTGCGTTGCCTCCCCAGTATAAAGGACTGTCTCCACAGGCCATGCCGTCGAGACTTAACTCCCAATACACCTCGTATCCCCAGGCATCTGTATGGACCCTCAGTTCAAAAGCCGATTCTCCTGCAGGACAATCCTGGGCCATCAAAGCGGAAGAGAGCAACATGAGTATCGGTAGAACGAATAAGCGCAGTCCTTGACAATTCATGGGCACAAAGTAAGACATGAGGCACTCCCATTGCCGTAAGTTTGCGGCCCCATGCGCATTTTGCTGTCCCCTGCCAAGACTTTCAGGAATGGCGACATCCCTGTCGATGCCGGAGCGAGCCAGCCTCTTTTCGCGGACAACGCGTCGGAGCTGATGTCCTCGTTATCTCTTGAGTCCGAGGACATTCTCCAGACCATGATGGACATTAGCCCGGATTTGGCACTGGAAACTGCAAGGCGCCACATGCAGTGGGGAGGCCCTTTTCACCCTGGCAATGCGCGGACAGCCATCCACGCTTTCCACGGCGAAGTTTTCCGTTCATTGGGCGCCGAGCGATGGAACGCCAGTGACCTGGACTACGCCCAAGACCGCTTGAGGATCATCTCTGGCCTTTACGGATTGCTGCGCCCCTTGGATTTAATTCAAGAGTACAGACTTGAGATGGGTGGGAAATGGTCTCCCGATGGCCACCAAAATCTATATGAATACTGGGGTTCGACTCTGGCGAACAGCTTGCATGAAGAGGACCATCATGACGACATCGTCAACCTCGCCAGTCAAGAATACTTCAAGGCCGTAGATCAGCCAGCCCTCAAGGACCGGTTCATCCACGTGCAATTCAAAGAAGAACGTCAAGGCGCCTACAAGATGATTGGCACCTACGCGAAAACTGCGCGAGGTCGCATGGCGAAATACTTGCTGCAAGAGAAGATCGACTCACGCGAAGGAATCCAGGGCTTCACTGAAGACGGCTACACCTTCAATCCTGCTTTGAGCGGCAGCGACACCCTCATTTTTACCCGCAACAACACCCCTTTATCATGAAAATCAACCCGATTCACACGTTGGCCTTGTCGGTCAGCTTGGTTTTTGCCCCTCTGGCTTGGACTGGCTGCGCTGTCAACGGTCAGAATACACCAACCACCGAAATGGAAAACAACAACGACTCTTTGAGCTATGCACTCGGTGTGCTCTTTGCCTCCAATGTTCAAAGTCAAGGCATCACAGACTACGTTCCTGGACAAATTGCCCAGGCATTTACGGACGTTCAGGCCGGAAATGCTGCAATGACGCCTGAGCAGGCTAACGAACTCGTTCGCACCACCATGCAGGCCAAAGAAGCCAAAGCCGGAGAATCCAACCTCCAAGCAGGATTGGCGTTCTTGGAAGAGAACAAAGGGAAAGACGGCGTTGTCGTGACGGAATCTGGCCTCCAATATCGCGTAGACCGCGAGGGAGATGGTCCCAGCCCAAGCGCTACAGACAAGGTCACCGTTCATTACCATGGCACTTTGATTGACGGCACCACCTTTGACAGCAGCTATGACCGTGGACAACCTGCCACTTTTGGTTTGAACCAAGTCATCTCTGGCTGGACAGAAGGTCTTCAAACCATGAAGAAGGGTGGTCAGACCACATTCTACATCCCTTCAGAGCTGGCCTATGGAGGCCGCGCCACAGGCGATGTGATTGGCGCCAACTCAACTTTGGTGTTCAAGGTGGAGCTCCTCGAAGTCGAGCAGGCAGACTGATTGAACTGAACATTTATTTTTAAAAAGGCGGAGCCCCTTCATTTGGAGGCTCCGCCTTTTTTATTTCTGTGTTTATCCGCCATTATACGGCGGTGAGAATCAGGATGTAACTGTTTGAAAAACAACAACAAGACAGATTTCAGACTCAAAATGAAACCTGAACTTGCGGAATGGAGTACGGGAGATAGAACCTCCCTCCACTATGCGTACATACGTCTCTTTTCTTTCCGTCTTTATCTCACTCCTCGCCAATACAACTTTGGCCCAAGTGGACCGCTGTCAAACCGATGAGTTGCAAGCCGCACTCATGGAAGACACCACTTATGCGCGCAGCTACTTTGCATTTGAAGCTGCCATCGCAGAAATGTCAGGCAGCACCCTGCGGTCAAGCGAGACCCATATCGTGCCCGTTGTAGTCCACGTGATGCATGCGGGTGCTGCAATAGGCCAAGGATCCAACATATCTGACAGCCAAGTATCCAGCGCCATTGATGCCCTCAATGCCGATTTCAGAGGCGATTTTGGCGGCGCTGATATTGACATTGAATTTGTCCTTGCCGTGCGCGACCCAGCAGGCAATCCCACCACAGGCATTTTGCGCACTGACGTCTCTGCTGTCGTCCCAAGCTTCTCGAATACGGGAATGGTGACCACCAGTAATCTTGACCCCGCATCAGAGATGAACGTCAAGAATCTAAGCCACTGGCCGGGAACTGACTATGTCAATGTGTGGGTGCTGCACAAACTCAATGGTGGCGCCTCGCCGCTCGGATTTGCCTATTTACCCCCCACATCGGGCACACACGATGGCATCGTCCTTCACCATCAAGTATTCGGAGTCGGAGACGAATATGATTTGCTCAACAACTACGACCTCAACCGAACCTTATCGCACGAGATGGGGCACTACCTGAGTTTGCTGCACACCTTCAACAATACCAGCAGTTGTTCAGACGAAAGCAATTGTTCTTCTCAGGGAGACAAGGTGTGTGACACCCCTCCGACGACGGGTTCTATTGGCTGTTCTGCCATGAGCTGTCCGGCCACCCTCGTCGAGAATTTCATGGACTATTCAAGCGATGCTTGCATGGACTCCTTCACCGAAGGCCAGCGCACCCGAATGCGCAATGCACTGGTGAGCCATCGCCAATCACTCTTGACGAGCGATGGCACCATTCCTGTCATGGCTACGGACATGGGACTCGCTTCGATCCAAGGCATCTCCTCTGCGGGGTGTGCTTCTTCCGTCGAGCCACAGGTATTGCTTCAGAATTTTGGCTCTGACGCTTTGAATTCGGCCACCTTGCAATTCTCCTTAGATGGAGGAGCCGTCAATGCAATCTCATGGAATGGCAATTTGGCCGCTGGCGAAACTGAATTTGTTGCATTGCCCACATTGTCTGCACCGGGTGGCCTTCACGATCTGAGTGTTTGGATCACCACACCCGACGATGGCTACGCGCTGAATGACACCATGACGGTCTCTTTTGAAGTCCTCACCGGGTCATTTGTAAACATGGAAATCCAGTTGGATGTGCTGCCCTACGGATTCAGCTGGAGTATAGAAAACACGGACAATGGAGCTGTCGTCATGTCCGGAACGAACTATGACAACTCGACTTACGCGGGCAATTTCATTTCGGAAAGCCAGTGCGCTACAACCGGATGCTATGAGCTCTCCGTGTCTGACCTGTTTGGAAACGGCCTGCATTACCCGCCTGGTGGTTGGTACTCCTTGACCGATGACAGCGGCAACATCCTGGGCACTGGGTCTGGAAATTTCGGCTCCAGTCAAACCCATGCATTTTGCATCGATGGAACCAGCGTGCCCCTTTGCGATGACCTCAATTTGAACGACATCTGCGACGCTTCCGAAGATTTGACGGTCACGGAGGTCTTGGGATGCACAGATGCCACGAGCTGCACATACGATGCCGACGCCAATACAGACGACGGGAGTTGCCAGTACTTGGATGCATTGGGCGATTGTGGTGGCGACTGTCCTGGCGATGCGGACGGAGACAACATCTGCGACAACGCTGAGATTCCAGGTTGCATTGACCCTACCGCCTGCAACTTCAACAATGCGGCTACAGACGATGCTGGAAACTGCACCTACCCGCCGGTCAATTATGATTGTGATGGCAACGTGACGGTCGTGGTCAATGGCTGTACCGATGCCTCGAGCTGCACCTATGACGCCAATGCCAACACCGACGATGGGAGTTGCGAGTACCTCGATGCGCTGGGCGATTGCGGTGGCGACTGTCCAGGCGACGCCGACGGAGATAACATCTGCGACAACGCTGAGATTCCCGGTTGTACGAACCCGCTGGCCTGTAACTACGATGCTGGAGCCACTGATGAAAATGGATCCTGTTCCTATCCCGATGCTGGATTTGACTGCGACGGCAATGTATTGGTGGTCGTAGAAGGATGCACCGATCCGAACAGCTGCACCTATGACGTTGCGGCCAACACAGAGGACGGCACCTGCGAATATTTGGATGCCCTTGGTGAATGCGGTGGCGACTGCCCTTCAGACACCGATGGTGATGGAGTGTGCGACAATGCCGAAATCGGGGGATGTACCGATCAGACCGCTTGCAATTTCGACGCCAGCGCCACGGAAGAGAACGGAACCTGTGAGTACGCTGAAGCAGACTACGATTGTGCAGGAAACCCCTTGAACGTGGTGGAAGGGTGCACCGACGAAGGCAGCTGTACCTATGACGCGGCAGCCAACACCGATGACGGAAGCTGTGAATACCTCGATGCTTTGGGCGACTGTGGGGGCGACTGCGCAGCCGACGTTGATGAAGATGGCATTTGTGACAATGCCGAGGTGTTAGGGTGCACGGACCCCATGGCCTGCAACTATGATGAAGAAGCCACCGAAGAGAACGACGGTTGTGAATATGCTGCAGAAGGATTCGACTGTGAAGGGAACCCCCTCACAAGCAGCATCTCAGAACTCACCGCATCGTCGTCAACACTGACCCCCTTCCCCAACCCCTCGCACTTGGGACAAACCGTGCAGGTCTTGGGGCTGTCCGACGAAGGACCTTGGACGGTCTCGTTGTGGTCCTCTGGCGGAAAGCTGATCCTGCAAGAGACCCGATTGGCCGCCTCTCAAATGCGCGGATGGAGCCTCGGCTTCCCTGCCCCCAATTTGCCCGGTGTGTATTTCGTTCAGGTGGTTTCACCTGATCAATCGTCAGGAGTTTCCAGCACTGGAAGGCTCATCGTCCATTAACACTTCCTCCCATCCATCGGAACAGCGTCGCGGTCTTCAACTTCGGCGCTGTTCTGCTTTCATCATGCAGCTCCCGGGCGGGAATTCGTATGCCCCAAGTTGGAGGCACTGTGTCGTGCAACTTTACAGAGTCCGTCAACAGCTCAAACAATACGGAGGCCGTGCCCAAACCAGAAAGCCCCTCCCAAACGGCGCAGGTATCTGCGGTGATGCTCCACCCCTCTCCATCGTGCAGGAGCGTGGAATCCAGGTATGAACGCTCTACTTTCCGCGCCCATTGAAATTGCCTGACGCCAACTGACGGAAAGGAGAAACACCACAACGGCAGAGAATCACCACCAAAACGGGCCATTTTTTGGATTTTCAAGCTGTCTAAGGGGAAGGTCCTCGACACCGGGACAAATGCCATGTCCCTGTAAGGCAACACATCCGTCGGTGCCGCAGCCTTTCGAACCACATGCTCTTTCATGGTTCTGGCCATGGGGGCCACCCTATCTGTTTGTCCCTTGAGCCTGTGCCAACCACGCCGGTAAAAAGGCACCGACCAAGTCAAGTGCTCCTGAATCTTGTATCCCTCTGGCCCCTGAGCGAGCCAGAGTGTCCTGGTTCCTTTGCTCTGAGAACTTGTGGTCAACGGACAAAATACCGAGTCCTCCGCGACCTTGACTTGCCCCATCTCTGTGGGTGAAAAAGCTCCTGACGGCAGGAATTTATTCGGCGACCAAGACGACATGGCCCATTCCAGAATTTCCGCTTCTTCGGTTGTGGCCCATTCAATGAAATGGGCTTCACCTTGGAGCGGGGCAGAAAGACACAGGGCGGTGTATGCCAAAGACGACACAGCCGCCATCAGTGCCAACCAAATCAAAGCCCTCATGATCCGGAACCCTGCTGAGGTGTGGGCGGGACGTCCAATATCTCGCCAATCACTGAGTCGCGCTGCTTGAACACCACCACCGCGAAGTATTCAGAAAGCAATCCCCAACCGTAGGAAGTCAACTGGATGCGCGCCGCACGGGGAGCCAGCCACGCGACCTGCCATTCCCTCGTCTTGTACAGCGCTTCTAACCCCAAGGAAACATGCCACACCATGTAAGGCACCCACCAGATCAAGGCACCCACTGCCCCCCATCCGCTCTTCCATAAAATCGCCGTGAGCAACAGAGGAACAAGGGCAACGACATAACACAGAAACAGGGTCGGCATCCAATGCAAGGGACGGAGACTTCCAGGGAAGAACCGGCGAATATTGACCCTGGCGCGGCCAAAGAACTCGACCTGTTTGCGGAATTGACGAAAATCCGTTCGACGCTTGTGATACACCACAGCATCCGGAATAAGGGCTGATTTCAATCCATGTGCGAGCAGGCGCATCGAAAATTCAATGTCTTCCCCCTTCACTGTAATCCGATACCCTCCACTCACCTCCCAAGCCTTGCGAGAGATACCCATATTGAAAGACCTGGGCTGGTATGTTCCCCACTGCTTCTCTCCACCTCTAATTCCCCCAGTCGTCAGCAGCGAGGTCATGGAATGGCTGATGGCTTTCTGGATGGGCGTAAACGATGCGTGTGCCGCATCCGGACCTCCGTAAACATCGATGTCAGGGTGCTTGCTCAAGAACGCTCCTACATGTTCGAAATAGCGCTCAGGAATCAGGCAGTCTGAGTCGAAAACCACCATCCAATCCCCTTTTGCGCGCTCAAAACCAAAGTTTCGAGTAAACCCTTGTCGCTCATTTTCCTTCCAGAAGTAATGGATGTCCAATCGGTCCGAAAACGCAGCCACAATGTCACGGGCATCGTGTTCACTGCCGTCCTCGACCACCAGAACTTCAAAATCCCTGACCGTCTGAAGGGTCAAACTCTCTAGAAGCTCGCGGATCTCATCCGGGCGATTGAACAAGGGAACTATGACAGAAAACTGCACAGCCCGAAAGTAGCACCGCTTGGCGGCCTGTGCACACCCCCTCGACAGCCATCGGCTATATTGCCGGCGTGATTACCCAAGACGCCCCCATTCTCGGCCTCCTTTTGGCCTGCCTCGCCCTGGTCTTCCACACTTCAAGGCTGCCTCGGTTCGCCAAGTTTTACGGCATTGTACCTGCCCTACTTATGGCGTACTTCTTGCCCGCCATATTGAATTCAACTGGCATCATCGAAGCAGGTGAAGGCAGCAGCTTGTACTACGTTGCCAGCCGATACTTGCTTCCAGCGAGCTTGATCATGTTTTGCCTCTCGATCGACGTAAAGGGCATCATCAACCTTGGCCCCAAAGCGCTGATCATGTTCTTCGCGGCCACCTTGGGCATTGTCATTGGGGGGCCCACTGCTTTGCTTTTGGTGGGCCAAATCCGGCCTGATGTTTTTGGCGGTGACGCTCCTGACGCTCTTTGGCGTGGACTTTCCACGATTGCAGGAAGCTGGATTGGGGGTGGCGCCAACCAGACCGCCCTCAAGGAAATCGCGCAAGCGCAAGACGATCAGTTCAGCGTCATGATTATCGTGGATGTCTTTGTCGCCAACCTCTGGATGCCCTTCCTGCTTATAGGGGCCGGCATGAGCGCGGTCATTGACAAAAGACTCAAGGCGGATTCGTCTGCTGTTGATGAATTGAAGACCAAAGTGGAAGCCTACCAAAGCAGCATCGCCCGCATCCCTTCGTTCAATGACCTCATGGTACTGTTGGGTGTCATTTTTGCGATGGTGGGCCTGGCACATTTCGCAGGTGAAGGCATTAGCGAGAGCATGAGTTCTTGGTATACAAATGCTCTTGCGGACAACCCTGACTCAGCTGCGCGGTTTCTCAGCTCTCTCAAAAGCCCCTTCTTTTGGCTGGTATTCCTGTCGACAGTGTTTGGTGTTGCACTCAGCTTCACACCGATGCGTGCCTATGAGGGCGCTGGAGCCAGCAAATTGGCCAGTGTCTTCTTGTACGTCTTGGTTGCGACCATTGGAGCCAAAATGGATATCGGCGAACTGATCGCTTCTTGGAATCAGTATTGGCCTGTCTTGGTCATTGGTTTGCTATGGATGTTGGTCCACGTCTCCATTTTGCTGATTGTCGCCAAGCTGATTCGCGCGCCCTTCTTCTTTGTCGCTGTTGGAAGCCAAGCCAATGTTGGCGGAGCAGCAAGCGCTCCCATTGTCGCGAGCGCATTCAGTCCTGCGCTCGCACCCGTAGGTGTGCTCCTAGCGGTTCTAGGCTATGCCGTAGGTACAGTGGGCGCTGTGGTATGCATGGAACTCATGCGTTACCTGAGTGCCGTTGGATGAGGTAAATTGTTCTTCGCCGGTCAACTTCATCCTTTGTACGCAGAATCAAGGGCTGGTTGAACCACATTTCATATTCCTGGTTCACTTTACGAATGGCTTGAGCGCGTCGGGCACGCCTGGTTTCTTCAGACAGCTCCTCTGTTAGACCCAACATGGCATTGAGCTCCTCAGTAGTCAATGTTGAAGATTGCATGTCCACAAACTCCTGGGTGAGTTGCGAGAAAGCCCGCCCTGCAGCAGGTGCTGACTGCTCCCCCTGCACCAGCTGCGTCTGATCAGTCCGCATCTCCTTCACTGCTGGCAAGCGCTCTTGAATGGCGACTTGCCCCACCACCTTCTTGCGCGTCATACGCCCCACAACAAATGCCCCAATCATCATCAAGAGTGCCAAGAGCGACACGAAGATGCTTTTATTTTCTGCCGTGAAATGCAATGCAGTTTTTTCTGGATTGTCCTTTCCCCATTCAGCTGCAACGACAAATGGGAAGGCTCCCGCCTCTGCAACGGCATAGGCCGAATCAATGTTCCAAGTCAAAATCAAAGACTCCTCACCCTCCAATGAATGGTGCCTCATGGATAAAATTCCTTCCCTTGATATCCAATGAACGAACCCTTCGGCAGCCTTATATCGGTTCATAATTTCCTGAAGCTTCCTCATGCTGAAAGCGTCTACAAGGACGCTGCTCATGTCTGATTTCCGGACTACCAGTGTCTTGTGGAGCCCTGCCCAAATGATATATTTCTCCAAATCAAATGTCATCGTTTCATTGAAGATTAAATGCTGCTTCAACAAAGGATTGACCCGTCCTTCAGACCTCCATTCAAACCCTTCTTCCAACGACATAGAGTACACCTGTCTCGATTGCTCTCCATCCGCAGTGAATTCATCAGACTGATCGATGACCACCATCTCGTTTTTTTCAGCCTCTAACCAAGCATCAGATGCCATCACTTCTCTCGGCCCATTGAGACATGGCTGCAAATCCCACTCCCCTGCGTTGGGGACAAACTCAATGAAAAGCGAATGGTTATTCCAAAAACCCCTCCCTCCCAGCATGAAAAAACGCCCGTCCCAAAACACGCTCTTGGCTCCATGATTGAACCCCAGATTGTGGCTCTTACTCAGGTTGTTCCCCAAGGAGTCCAGCACAAGCCGCAAGTCCGAGCGGCGCTGATACCAATGGCCTTGACTACCGGGAACCATTGACAACTGCCCCTTGTCAAAGTGAATGTGATTCAGGTATGCCGACTTTTCTTTGTTGAGATAAGACCACGCTTTCTGAGTTGATTCAATCGCCAACCAATCATCTGGATCCATGCGAAAGAGCGGATCTTGTCCGAACACTCCATTGGCGGCGGCTCCAAACAAAAAAGCCACAAAAACAAACCTCATGTAACAAAGGAAGCGCCATCCCTTCTTGCGTGCAAACACATTTAGGGACATTAAGTTTACACAGACTTTACCCTAACACATATCACGTTTATCTGAGCATGCCCTGTTGGTCAAAACCCATTCAACTTCGCCGTTAAATTCTTGTGTTATCACATACTATGCGCGTTGCATATCACCCATCATATTCACATCCGTTGCCAATGGGACACCGTTTCCCCATGGCCAAATACGAGTTTCTCGCCAGTCAGCTGCAGCTCGAAGGACTCGTAGAAAGCACACATTGGTTGAGCCCTACCCCTATTGAATGTGCAGCTCTATTCGACGCGCACGACGCGGACTACATTGATCAATTGGAAAAGGGATTATGGAGCCGCAAAGAGGAGCTCAGGTCTGGATTTCCATGGTCCCTGCAACTCATTGAGCGGGAAAAAATCATCATGGAGGGCACCAGACAGTGCGCACAATGGGCTGCGCAAGGTCATGTAGCCCTCAATATTGCTGGTGGAACCCACCATGCTTGCCGTGGACATGCGGAAGGCTTTTGCCTCTTGAATGACCTCGCGATATCTGCTTATGATTTGATTTCTGCGGGCCTAGAACGCATTCTCATCATCGATTTGGATGTTCACCAAGGCAATGGGACTGCACACATCACGGGCATGGATTCCAGAATCTTCACGTTCAGTATGCATGGAGCAAAGAATTACCCCATGAAGAAGCCCCCCAGCTCCCTAGATATATCATTGCCTGATGGGACAAAAGACCGACCCTATTTGCGGGCCCTAAAAGAAGCATTGGACCATATCCTTCCAACTTTTGACCCACAAGTCGCCTTGTATCAATGTGGCGTTGATGTATTAGAATCTGATAAGCTTGGCCGCCTGTCCATGAGCCTCGATGGCTGCGCCGAAAGGGACGCGTTGGTGCTGATGGCATGCCAACAGCACGGAATCGGAGTGGCATGCGCCATGGGTGGTGGATATTCAGAGGATACCCAGACCATTGTAAAAGCCCACATGAACACTTTCCGGACGGCTCGGGAAATCTGGACCTAATGGCCAGGGCGCTTAGAATAAATGGCCTGTGATCTCTCGCTTCGCCCGCAAGTAGGCCGCATTGTCGGGCGTTTCTGTCCCACGAAGTGTCAAGCGCTCGACCACGTTCACTCCAGCATTCCGCACCGCCTGCTCTTTCGATGGATTGTTGGTGAGCAACCTCACCGCCTTTACTCCATAGTGGGACAAAATCTCAACCGCGTCCGTGTATTCGCGTTCATCTTCGCCATGGCCCATGGCCGCATTGGCTTCGTACGTATCTAAGCCCTCGTCTTGTAAGTTGTAGGCCTTGAGCTTTTCGACCAAGCCAATGCCACGCCCCTCCTGCCGAAGGTAAATGAGCATTCCCCCGTGGCGTTTGAAGTGATCCAAGGCATTGTGAAGCTGCTCTCCACAATCGCAGCGATGGCTTGCAAAAACATCACCTGTCATGCACTCACTGTGAATGCGAACTGCCAATGGCGACTCTGACTCCAGTGCCTGCTCAACGCCACGGTGCAATACAACGTGGGGGAACTCCTCGCCCCCACGACCAAAAGCGCCGATCGAATAGTTCCCCCAAGGGCTCGGGAGTCGACTGGTGACCAACAACTTCATGGTGCAAAATTACGTCATGCCGTTGCGCCATGCCCGATTTGGGTACGAGAATGACAAAACGAAAAAGGGCCGCCCAAATGGGCAGCCCTTTCTCTCAAAAATCGCAATTGAATTATTCGCAAGTCTGACCAAACGCGCCGAGGATGACCAAGAGGTCACCAACAGCCGTAGAGCCATCGCCATCAATGTCCGTTGGGCAATCACTTGCTCCTGAGAAGATGCAAGAACCGTCTTCAGAACTAGCGGCAGCGTTGTAGTTGTCTGCATCAGGGTAGGTACAACCGAACACCAGTGGAGTCGCGCAAGAACCGTCGTCCTCTCCAGCGAAAGGACTGAATTCTGCACTCAATGGATCGGTACAACCTGCACAAGCTGAGCAGCTGCCAAAGCATACCACGTCAAGCGTCATGTTCGCACCGGCTACTGTAATCTCACGGTTGAAGCCACCGAGACCATTGTCTGCCCCACAATCAGCTGGCACCGATTCTTGACCATCCCAAGTGTTGCCGTTGACGTAGATGAACTGGTAGGAGCCATTGGCGAGTTGAACTGTGTACTCGTACAAATCAAGGCCTGGCGTTGACATTGGCGTTGAACCGGGATCCCATGCTTGGAAAGCACCCGCTACGTGAACACCAGCCTCAGAAATGGTCGCATTGGACATGTCCAAACGCAGGGTCACCGTGTAAGAACATGAACCGTCGTCTGCAATGGCCGTGTCGTCATAATTCAAAGCTCCAGGGTCCGTGCAACCAGTGGCCACATCACATGCATAGCATGAATTCCAGCACACCACATCCAAAGTGGCAGCGCCCGTCACATCCATGGTGCGGTTGGTGAACCCATCGATGGTGCTGGTACAGGATGTGCCCTCAACGAACATCTCCTGGTCAGACCAGCCATCGACCGTGAACTTGTATTCAATGGTACCCGTTGCAATTTCCACAGTGACCTCATAGACGCCATTCGTGTCATCATCCGTCATAGGGATACAAGCTCCGCACCAACCGGCAAAGGAACCATTGAGGTTGACCGTGCCATAACTGCCCGTGTACTCGTTCATGTCCACCTGGAAGGTGACGTTGTAAACACAAGAACCATCATCGTCCGTAGCCAAGTCGCTGTAATTGTTCGCGGCTGAGTCGGTGCAACCGAACACTTCTCCACTTCCTTCACAATCGGAACAGCTGTTCCAGCAAACTACAGGCTCACTTTGGTTGGCGGCCAGCTGCAATACGCGGTTTGTGAAGCCGAAGTTCTCGGTCACACAAGCTCCGAGACCTGCCAAGTTTTCTTGGGCATTCCAAGCGTTGACCGTGTACTTGTACTCGTAGTAATCGCTTGTCAACGGAATGGTGGTAGAGTAAACGCCGTCGCCATCCTCGTCGAGCATGGCGTTGCAATTGCCACACCAACCGTTGAACTCACCGTTCACGTATACAGAGTCCGATGCATTCAGAGGATATTCACTCATGTTGACACTGAATGTCACATCGTAAACACAGCTTCCGTCATTGGCCGTAGCAGTAGCATCATAGTTGGATGCAGAGTCATCATTACAACCCGCCACGTCATCTTGGCCGATGCAGGACCAGCAAGAAGCCCAGCACACTGCATCGAGGACCATGGGGTCCGTTCCTGCAACATCAAGGTCACGGTTTGTAAAGCCTCCCTCTTTGACCACGCAAGGGCCAATTGGATCGTCAAGAGGAGCCAAGTCTTCTTCATCAGCCCAAGAATCCACCTGGTACTTGTAGCGGTAATTCTCACCTGGAGGCAGGTTAATCGTTGCTGTCCAAATGCCATCCATGTCGTCGTCGCTCATCTGGTTGCAATCCGCACAGAATGCGTTCCAGCTTCCAGCAACGTTGACGAATCCAAACGTTCCTCCGTAGTTGTTCATGTCCACATTGAACGTCACAGAAAGGCTGTCTGTAGGATCTCCACCTCCACCATTGTCGCAAGGGCCGCAAGTATCAAAGCAGTTGACATCGAGGACAAGGTCAGCTTCACCAAGTGTGAAACCACGGTTGCCAAATTCGTCCGCTGGATTAAAGTCACATGCCGTTCCGCCTATGTTTTGCTCATCGCCACCCCATCCGTTGATCATGTACTTAAACTCATAGTCTCCAGGAGCGAGGTTGACCACGCCAGTGAAGACATTGTCTCCATCACCATCGGTCAGGACATTGTCACAAGGACCGCACCAATTATCAAAAGAACCCGTTACGTAGATGGTCTCCGTTCCATCCAAATTCGAATCGGACATGTCCACTTGGAATGTTACCGCGTAGGTTGTAGCAGGAATGTCACATGAACCATCTGTAGTGCACTGGCCAAAGCAAGTACTGATTGTCGTATCTGCATTCACTGCTGGTAGGAGTCTGTCGCTGTACTGGCCATCGGCGCATGGAAGACCGACCAGATTTTCTTTGGCTCCCCAATCCCCATTGTCGTTCGGGCTGTTGAGGAAGACATAATTGCCAGTGTAGCCAGCGGGAACCGCTACCGTTACCGTCCATGTTCCATCCTCATCGGCATCAGACATGGCATTGCCTTGGGCACCCCCAAAATAGTTTCCTCCACCGAGGTACATGCCACTGTCACCCACCGTGATGTTCGCCGTATTCACGTTGAATGTCACATCGTAGGTGTCGTTTGAGGGAGGTCCAGAACCGGTTCCATCATTCCAGAAGTAGATGTTGTCGAGATAGACATCCCAGCCTGCACCGTTCCCAGAGCCGTCAGCATTGAACTGACCATCGAACTTCATCTGGAAAACACCGTCCCACGACAAGCCGTCAAAAGCTGCCTTTGTGAGATCGACACTGTTCCATGCCCCGGGTGTCAATGGCACCTCTACGAGGTATTCCGTAGCACCTGTTCCTCCATTCACTGGAGTCACTTTCAGCATCCGGTCATTGTCTGCGGCTACCCATACATCAACGTGAAGGTGGGTCATACCTGACAAGTCGGTAAGCGTCACTTCGGTGCCCTGGTAGTTGAAGTTGGCATACTGCAATACGCTGTTGCCTGTTCCAGGATCATAAGCGGCATCCACCGTTCCTGACTGACCCCAACCTGGGTTGTAGTTGTTACCAATGTTGTCGTAAGCACCGCTGTAGACAGAAACAACATCACTCGCATCCAACGTTGGATCCGCTGCGTTGTCGGTTGGTCCGGTGGGGTCATCACCACCGCCGCCGTCATCACCTACACAAACGCCATCCGTACCGCATTCTCCAAAGCAGAAGTTGAAGGTGGTGTCTTGTGTAATGTTGTCGAGGTAACGGTCATTGAAGTTTGTAGGGTCGCCACAAGGCAAACCAGCCAGGTTCTCCTTACAATCCCAGCTGCATGCTGCACCGCCGTTGGTGAAGATGTAGTAAGTGGAAATCCCTTCTGCCAAGGTCATGGTGATGGACCATGTACCATCACCGTTGTCAGTCAGAGGGTTGTCTCCAGGGTTACCAAAGGTGCCCCCTCCTGCGAGGTGAACGCCATCTGCTGAAACCTCCTCGTTGGACATGTTCACATTCCATGTGATGTCCACGGTGCCTTGGTTGTTCTGCTCTTCACATGTTCCACAGAAATCGAAGCATTGGACAGGAAGAACGAGGTCTGCTTCGCCCAACGTGAAGCCACGGTTTCCATTGCCATCACCAGGCACAAAGTCGCAGGCTGTTCCCAAAATGTTGGTCTCATCCCCGCCCCATGCGTTGATCATGTATTTGAACTCATATGTTCCTGGGTCCAAGCTGATGGTGCGTGTGAAAATTCCGCTGCCATTGTCAGTCAGGACATTGTCACAGGGACCACACCAACCGTCGTGCCCACCAGTCGCATAAATGGTTTCTGACCCATCCAAATTGGCATTCGACATGTCCACTTGGAAAGTGACGTTATACTGTGTGGAAGGCGTTGGACATGAACCGTCCGTCGTGCACTCTCCGAAACAAGTATTGATTGTTGTCGCTTCAGTAATGTTCGTCAGCAAGCGGTCGTTGTATTGACCGTCTGCACAAGACTGCCCCTCAATGTTCTCCTTACAGTTCCAACCACAAGCAGCGCCACCATTGGTAAACGTGTAGTTGCCGGTAAAGCCAACCGGGACCCCAATGGTAACGGACCAAGTACCATCCCCGTTGTCTGACATGGGGTTGTCCCCAGGGAAACCGAAATAAGTTCCCCCAGCCACGGAAACGCCGTCTGAGGACACCGTTTCGTTTTCCATGTTCACTGTAAATGTGACATCCACAGTCTCTCCAGAGGGAGGTCCGGAGCCCGTTCCATCGTTCCAGAAGTAGATGTTGTCGAGATAGACATCCCAACCTGCACCGTTCCCAGAGCCGTCAGCATTGAACTGACCATCGAACTTCATCTGGAAAACACCGTCCCACGTCATGCCGTCAAAAGCAGCCTTTGTAAGATCGACACTGTTCCATGCCCCGGGTGTCAACGGCACCTCTACGAGGTATTCCGTAGCACCTGTTCCTCCATTCACTGGAGTCACTTTCAGCATCCGGTCATTGTCTGCGGCTACCCATACATCAACGTGAAGGTGGGTCATACCTGACAAGTCGGAAAGCGTCACTTCGGTGCCCTGGTAGTTGAAGTTGGCATACTGCAATACGCTGTTGCCTGTTCCAGGATCATAAGCGGCATCCACCGTTCCTGACTGACCCCAACCTGGGTTGTAGTTGTTACCGATGTTGTCGTAAGCACCGCTGTAGACGGAAACCACATCACCTGCATCGAGGGTAGGGTCAGCAGCATTGTCTGTGGGGGTTGAGCTTGAAGCAGCTTCCACCACAATTGTTCCTACCATACCGTTAGCGGCATGCGACCCAATGCTGCAGTCGTAGTTGTAGGTTCCTGGTGTGTTCAATGTGACCGTACCCATGCAAACACCACCAGCTGAACCGCTATTCGCACCCAGCGAAAAAGACTCGGGATTGTTCCAAGTCGTGGAAGTGATTGTACTGGTCTCACCATTCACGTTATGGAACCCACCTTCATTTAAGAAGGCAATGGACTCACCTGCCGTGATGGTCAGTGTAGAGGGATTGTAATAGTAATTGCCAGCGAGGACCGTATGGTCTGCTCCCGAGCAATCTTGAGCCTGAGCGTAGCCGAATCCGAATAAGGCAATAAAAAGCAGCAAAATGTTGCGCATGGTTTTGATGTTGCAGTTTGGTGTATTCAATCGCGCACAATATATGGCGAGAAGGTGTACAACGTACACCAACCTTTCACTTCAGGGAATAACTGGCATATTATCAAGCAAGAGACAGCCATTCAGACTCCTAAAAACAAAATTATGCCCCTCAATAAAGCAGTGCAGTCGTGAACCTGTGCGACTACAAAAAACCCGAATTAGTCTCGGACTTTGGCAAACTGAGACATGTCAGAAGGGCGAATCATACAGTTCAACACCCCAGCTACCACCAGACTTATTCCTGCCAGCATCATGGTCTGAATGACTTCTTCTCCAAGCATTGTCTTGTAAGCCCAATTAATGCCCCCTAAGGCCGCCACAATCTGAGGAATGACGATGAACATATTGAACACCCCCATGCCCACCCCCATCCGGTCCGCCGGAATTGCGCCGGATAGCATGGCGTAGGGCATGCTCAAGATGCTTCCCCAAGCAATCCCGATCAACGCAAAACTCCACTTCAGATAACCTGAAGTCTCTGGAGTCCAAATCATCATCGTCAAAAACCCGACCCCTCCCAGCACCAAGCTCACGAGGTGTACCATTCGCCGATCAATCCTTTTTGTGCTGGTCCAAACAGACAGCAACAATGCGAATGCCATGCTGCTTAAACCGTACACCCCCATGGCACTGGAGACTGAATTTGCCGCCTCATTGTAAGCCGCACTGAGTGCGGCATAACCCTGGACCCCTTCACTGGGCAATGCCGCCCCAAACACATGTTCTGTCAATGCCGGTGTCGCGAAGGACCACATGGTGAAAAAGGCGAACCAACTAAAGAATTGTACCGCACCGAGCTTGATCATGATTCGGGGCATTTGAACAATGAACGCGGCGATTTCGGCAACACCACGGAAAACGCCCTGGCTTTCTTGCTTCTCGCGTTGAAAGGCCTCCATGTCCTTGGGCGGTTCCTCCGTTGTGGTGAACACGGTGTAAAGAATACTCGCCATGAACACAAATGCCCCTACGGCAAAGGACACATAAACACTTTGAGGAATTTCGCCAGCACCAGCCTGATTGGAAACCCCCAATTTGGTGACCAGCCAAGGCAGGTTAGATGCAATCCACGTCCCAATTCCGATGATCAGTGTCTGCAAAACGAAGCCATAACTGCGCTGTTCTTCAGGAAGCTTGTCGGCCACCAATGCCCGGAATGGCTCCATACTAATGTTGATGCTCGCGTCCAGAATCCAGAGAAAACCAGCTGCCATCCAGAGTGCTGAACTGTATGGCATAAAAAAGAGAGCCAGCGAACTCAGCACGGCACCCAGCAGAAAGAAAGGCCTCCTTCTGCCCCACCTCGGATGCCAGGTCCGGTCACTCATGTATCCAATGACCGGCTGCACCAAAAGCCCGGTCAGCGGAGCAGCAATCCACAACAACGGAATGTCGTCTTTGGACGCCCCGAGGGTCTGGAAAATCCGGGACATGTTGCCTCCTTGAAGGGCAAAACCAAATTGAATGCCCAGGAAACCGAAACTCATGTTCCAGATTTCCCAGAAGGAAAGCCGCTTGGTATTCATCGCGTGAAAATTGAAATGCCCTCGACCAAAGTGGCCAAGGGCATCAAATGTAATTCACTGAAGCTCGTACTGTTATTCGCAGGGACTGTCGAACACAGAGAGGAAGTCCAGCAAGTCTGCGGCACCAATCAAGCCATCGTCTGTTGTATCGAAGGGACAATTAGAACCAATGGTGAAGGAACATGTACCATCATCTTGGGTCGCCCCTTCCTCATAGTTCGAGGCATCTGGATACGTACAACCCTGGCAGCTTTCATAATCGCAGTTTCCAGAATCGACATTGGCACTGCTGTCATAATTGCACCCTCCTGGGTCGGTACATCCATAAATGCTGTTGGCCTCACCATCTGTGATGATCTGGTCGTCTGAATCTGCTTCTCCACCGCCTCCGCTGTCGGAGACCGTGCTTGTATCGTCTGTAATGTCTAAACCACTTACACTGCGCTCCCCTTCTCCTGCAATTGAATACGTTAAGCCCGCTTGAAAAGAAAAGCTCTCACCCAACGCCATCGTGATCCTCGCAACGCGGACAGCATGCGAACATCCAGGCCGGTTTGACAGCTCCTCGCAGTGGTTCATCGGTTCTCCTCCCACATCTCCGACAATTTCCCAACCGAGAGAATCACCCTCTGCCGCCAGAAGCTCACTGTCAAAATCTGCCATGGAGCTCAACGCAGTAGGGTCAAACCCGAACGGCACAAGTTCTGGACCTACCCCCACTTCCCCGCCTATGGTAAACCACGAATCAGACAGGCAGTCCAAATTGGTAAACTCGACGCCACCTACATCAGCAGTGACTGCCATATTGGAAGGCTCCCAAGCATCGCAACTTTCCGATTGATAGAATGAGCCAAATGGTTCAATATTCAGAGTAACGCCTCCCCCTTTTACCCCAATAAGCCGCTTTAATCGGATGGCATTCGGAGGCAGCAAGGCATACACCTCATTGGTGTAGGTCATCGCTGGACCTGCATTGTCCTCAAAATGAACGGTAACAGGCGCAATGGCCAAGAGTCCTGAGTAAACGCAAACAGACTCATTGGAAATGATGACCTCAGGGTTGTAGTTGGTGGCTTCGGGATCTGAGCACCCCGCACAACTCACGTATTCACAAATGAGCTCAGTCTGTATGAGTGCCGAAGGATCGTAGTTACACGCCCCAGGATTTGAACAACCTTGACATGTCAGATACTCGCAGTTGTCTTCCTCTGGGAGTGCGTCAGGGTTGTAATTACACGCTTCCGTGTCCGCACAAAGCTCTGCAGCTGAAGGCGGATCAACTTGACAGTTCCCATCTTCATCTGGCACCGTCAATTCCGGATTGGAGTCGTCACAATCAATGGGTTGATAGAAGTAGGCCTCTCCAAACTCTGCGCAATCCAAATTAAACGGCGAGCCAATAACATCCACAGTGTCCGCCAATCGATATCCGTCGTTGTCTACGTCGCGATAGCACGACTCCGCACCGTTACAATCCCCGTCGATTCCGTCCCCGATGATGTCCAATGGATTGCCGGGAAAAGCAAGGGCTGTGTTGTCATTGCAGTCACCTCCTTGGGACGCATAGCCTGGCCCAGGCTCACAAAGCAAAACTGCCTCCGTTCCGAATCCATCGCCATCATTGTCGACGTAATAGGTCTCAGGATATTGGCACTCACACACCTCTCCCACAGCATAAACCCCCAATTCTCCGCTTCCTCCGAGCTGTCCTTCAGGAAAGACTGAAACGTTGATGGAGCCTCCAAGCACACCGTCGGTCGTAAACTGACCCAACAAAACACGGCCATCCGGGGCGGGCAGGCCATTGGATTGGTTGTTCGTAGAAAACCACGCTCCTCCAATGCTCGAATTGATCAGCACATCACCGCCTTCTTCAAAGGTGATGTCCCAAGGCTGGGCCCCATCAGACACCACTTCAACGGCACCCTCACCTGCTGATGCATTGGGCACTTGATCTATTCCAATGGTCACCCATGAATCAAACTCTAAATCGGGGAATCCACCAAACAGGATGGGGTTGATGGCGTTGGGCGTTGCTGCTCCGAGGGCATCTTGATAGAACGATGTGGTTGTCGTGATGCTCAAGGGGAATTCAGAATCTCCGAATACCGCAGATACCTGATCCGTATCGGTATTGGTGAGCAAAAACAACCTATACGTCACCATACCTGACAAAGCGCCCTCCTCGTGAACATGGACCACCTCGGTCTCCAAGCAATAGGGCCCTGGGTTAGGCTGGAAATTGCAAGCCGCTTCATCTGTGCAAGCTTGCCCCCAGATGGGAGCGGCCAGCACCATGAACAGTCCACTCAGAACAGTATTGATGATTGCGGTTGGATTTTTCATGCTCAAAAACTCTTTCAGCTTGAAAATAAGGGATTTATGCGTATAGTAAGATGATTTTCGTCACCACTTGAGATGACATCGACCAAAGAATATAATGCCACCGATTTGGGGCATATCGGCTTCAATAATGCCACCCTCAACAGGAGTGAAGGGCTTTTTTTGGTGCCTGATCAGTCGCCACAAGGCTGACCGTAAAGTGACAGGAACACCAACAAATCTGCTGAACCGATCAATCCATTATCATCGGTATCGTAGGCACAGCCACCTCCACCACTGCAGTCAAACTCACATGAACCATCGTCCAAAGTTGCCGCCGAATCGTAGTTGGTCGCATCGCCGTATGTACAGCCTTGGGTACCGACAATGAGGAATTCACAGCTGCCGTCATCTTCGGTGGCATTCACATTATAGTTCTGCGCCTCCGCATCGGTGCAGCCAGAAATCTGGCAAGAACCGTCGTCATCAGTCGCAAGAGGATTGTAATTGTCCGCATCT
>Ga0206128_1000842_pt1 | contig 33266 bp, 34 predicted proteins | sample Helgoland_Spring_7_FD_148601 | JGI IMG/M metagenome (GOLD analysis project Ga0206128, IMG submission 148601) | Pelagic subsurface seawater microbial communities from Kabeltonne, Helgoland, North Sea - Helgoland_Spring_Bloom_20160426_1 | ecosystem: Environmental > Aquatic > Marine > Epipelagic ... | reverse complement strand
AAGATCGTGAATAGTAAGTGAAATAGTAAGCTGGAAAAAAGGTGACGGGTGCCACCATTAAAGAGACGAAGAATATCATCAGAGTATGCGAGCATCAGAAAGAGGGCCCCTCTCGGCCATCTAGATTTGCCCAATCCTCCAAATTATCCCCGCCGACTTGCACGCGGTGGCAGAAATGCCAGAGCGTGCAAGGCTTCTTGGATGATAAATTAGCGGCGGATAACTAAGCCGATAACGACGCCAACCCCTAGTGCTGTGAGTATCGACTTGGTGGGGTGCTTGCGGACGTAATCTTCAGCATCAGCATGAGCTTCACGTGCTTTGACTCGCCCTTGTTCTACTTGCTCACCCGCAGCTTGCTTGAACTGCTGGGCTTTTACTCCCGCTGTTTCCTTGAGATCGCTTGCTTTGGATCCTGCAAATTCACGGAACTGCTGAGCTTTTTCCGTTGCGGCTTGTTTGAAATGCTGAGCTTTGGCTCCAGCTTCTTGTGCAATCTGCCTAGTCTTGCTGGCAGGCTCAGTTACAGCCGAACGCAGGTCACTAGCTGCTGATTGTGATTTGAAGGCATCGCTAACGGGACCGTCAGCCATGAAGTTTGTGTCTGTGAATGTTTCTTCCATTTTTTTAATAGTTTGTTGTGATTATTAGGGTGAAGAGTTGTTGTATTGTCAGTGTGTAGTTCGACTTTAGTGAAGGCGGTATCAACCAAGATTTCTAGGTTAGCAGTCATTAGAAATGAATGAATAACATGAGATTATAGTATCAAACACCTTCACTGTAAGAGTGGCACTTTTATTGGCGTAAGGCAAGAGGTCCTGCGAGGAAATTTTTAATTATTTGCCATGAAGTTGATACAGGGCATCCCTTTCCATTATAGAAAGGGGTTTGTCGCTTTTTCGAGCTCGATGGTTGTTTCAGTTCCATGCCCCGGAAATACTTTTGTAGAGTTAGGTAAAGTTAACATTTTTTCTTTGATGCCACTAACCAGTAGCGCCATGTTTCCCTCAGGAAGGTCAGCCCTGCCAATGCCGCCTGCAAAGAGAGTGTCACCACCAAAAACAAGATCGCCATGGATGAACACGACACTGTCGGGAGAGTGGCCAGGCACATGTTCTAGCTGAAAAGTTACTCCTCCAGCTTCTAATACAGATTGCCCCTCTAAGATCTGGTCAACAGCGTATGGGGTGATGTTGATCGGAATTCCTGACTGCTGCAATAGTATCTCTAGGGTCAGGCTTTGGGCGTAAGGGGAATAGGCGTAGAGTTTGGTGCCTTTTACCGCCATTTTAGCCGCGTCTTCTATGTGGTCGTAGTGTTGATGGGTGAGCAAGAGGCTACTGGGCACCTCGTTAAGCTCATCAAGCCATTGGCTGATGCCAAGAGGTGCATCGATGAGCACACAGCTGCCCCCGTTTTGGCTTGAACCAAGAAGATAGCCATTGGTTTGTGCCATGCCGCCTGTGAAGCTTCTGATTTGTAGATCGTGATCACTCATAAGCAGGATCATGCCGTATTTTGATGCAAGAACCATTCCTTTTTGTGCCATGATCGTATGCCAAAGCGGACGAGACCCCCTTCAAATGAACATGTTCTCACAAACAGTGATCTTTTGAACAGTTTTTTGTTGACCTAGGTGAAAGCTTCAGGCAATATGCGAAAAATCAAAAACAACTATTGTCATGAGTACCGCAACCACTAGAACTACAAATAAGTCCGCAGCAGCAAAGTCTACCACTGCCCCATCAGAGGTGTCCGCAGCTTCTGCGAAATCACCACTTCCACAATCACCACTTCCACAAGCACCTACCACTAAAAAATCCATGGCATCTCCTAGCGCTAACAAATCAGACGATAAAGTCATCGCGGCTCGCAAGAAAAATCTAGATCTCGCTATCTCACAAATTCAGAAAGACTTTGGTGAAACGGCGATCATGCGTTTAGGCGATGGCCATCGTGTAGATGTAGATGTCATCCCCACAGGAAATCTTTTGATAGACCGTGCGCTCGGAGTAGGTGGTTTTCCTCGTGGCCGTATTGTCGAGATCTACGGGCCTGAGTCATCTGGTAAAACAACGCTTACACTCACGGTGATCGCTAAAGCTCAAAAAGCGGGGGGTCTTGCCGCATTTATTGATGTAGAGCATGCGCTTGATCCCGCCTATGCCGCCAAACTGGGTGTTAATATCGACGACTTACTTGTCTCACAGCCTAACTCCGGTGAGGAAGCCCTGCAGATTTGTGAGACGCTTGTCCGCTCAAACGCCATTGATGTAGTGGTGCTCGACTCAGTGGCTGCATTAGTAACCAAGCAGGAGCTTGCAGGTGAAATCGGTGACAGTACGGTTGGTGCCCAAGCGCGACTTATGAGTGCCGCCATGCGCAAACTTACCGCGCTTATTTCGAAGGCGCGCACGACTTGTATTTTCACCAACCAGATCCGCGAGAAGATCGGGGTAATGTTTGGTAGCCCAGAGACCACCCCCGGTGGTCGCGCACTGAAATTTTTCTCATCTGTGCGTATTGATATCCGCCGCATAGGACAGATTAAGGCGACTGACGGTACAGTCCAAGGAGCTAGAACCCGTATCAAGGTAGTGAAGAATAAGGTGGCTGCACCCTTCAAAGAAGCTGAGTTCGATATCATCTATAACGAAGGTATCTCATCGGTAGGGTCCTTGATCGACCTGGCTATTGAGTTTGATATTATCCAGAAGCGAGGCAGTTGGTTCAGTTATTCAGGGAACCAGCTTGCTCAAGGCCGCGACGGTACGAAGGTTGCTTTGAAGGACGATGAGAACCTTTACAAGGAGATCGAGGTCAAGGTCAAAGAGGCTATGGCCGAAGCTTCTGAGTAGGCCTAAATCTGCTGCAGCCATGGTAGCACAAATCATGGCAGTGAAAATCATGGTAGCACAAACCTTGGCAGGACAGTCACCGAGATAGATGGCTTGCTTAACATGCCTATTAAGCTAGCTGTTTTTGATCTAGCCTATTGAGAATGGCCTATTGAGAATGGCCTATTGAGAAAAAGTGGCTTGGTTTATCGCTAGGGTTTTACTCTCAAGGCAATAACCTGTCTCTGAAGCATTGGTTTGGTAGCGGGCAACTTTTGTTGCCGCTTAGCCTGTGCCTGTTTCGGGCGATGAAATCGTAGACTGTATTCTTCAGAAAGTCCGGCAGGAAATAGAAGATCCAAAAAATAGCTAACGGACCACGAGTAAGATAAAGGGCGCGCAGGGTGGCATTAGCTCCCCGCCATCTCAGTTCGTCACTTTGGCCGCACGACTCAATCAATACTGCATTACCCGAGGCGCGTCCTTTGGTGTCTGTTGTATTTCTCCATGTGGGGGGAAGCATTGATGCTGTTTCCCCTTGCAGACTAGTAAAATAGGTTGTTTGCGTTTTATCCCAACGATACAAAAGCTGTGCTGTTTTTTGGCAAAACAGGCAGTCACCATCAAAGAAAAGAATATGTTTTCCTGTGGTATCCATAGTATTGGCAGAGCTGGTATCTGATAGGGTCATGCATGAGGACTTCTACTTGTTGGTTGCCTGTCCTCCTAAGGTGTCAACATTTGCGCGGTAGATGTCTTCGATGTCTTTTTCTGCCCGCACCCAGCCAAAGGCATATATGCGATCAATATTAAATTGTTTTCTCTTGTGAGTATCCTGGTTTGAAGAAACCTGTAACGTTAGCTGAACGGATTTTTCTAATGCGGCGTTTTTGAATGCAGCATCCAGTAGTTTGCCCGTTGTTGTTTCTTTGAGGCTGTATGCGTAGATGATATCCTTAAAGTCGGGGCTTGATAGTTCGAAAGCGGTCCACCGTTTGTCATCTCGGTATGTGAAGTTGTAGTAATGTGATTTTCTGGCGAAAATGCGCAATTCCGCAGATTGGGTTTTGCCTTCTAGCAACAATGGCACGGCTTTAGCGTTATGACGTGCGTAACAATCCCAATCAACACGCAAGCCATCCTCGGTGGAGACTATGCAGATTAAGCGTGAGCTGTTGTCTGCGAATTTTGCTACAAAGCGTGCGGCCATGATGCCTCCAAGGTTAACAACATCAATGAATGTTACCTCAGTGGCTGCTTCACTAAGAGCCCTTTCAGGATAGCTATCCAGTCGTTTGCTGACTTGGTCGGGGTGTCTACACATTCTCAGTCTTATCTGTGGATTAGTCGACTTGGCAAAATCATCGGCAAGTTGTCGTGCTTCCGTGTCATAAAGACGGGCGGTTATCTCAGCAAGCTGCTGTTTCTTAGTATCAAGCTTGGTTTGAGCAATCTCTAATTCTTGTTGAGGCTGAGATTCACCATTGGCAATATTCTCGGTATTGGGTGCAGAGTTAGCAAGTTCTAGAGCGTTTGTATTAGCCTCATATTTACGCCATTCTTTCATGGCATACATGGTTCCTGCTCCGGTTGCAATGAGCAGGAGCAGGATGGCCGTGCTCATTAGCCTGAGCTTCATCTTGTGGCTCATCGGCTTAGGAGGCGCAGATGCTTGAGGCGCTATGTGCTCTGCTAAATTATCTGCGGTCTCGTTTGCGGTCCGCTTGCCGCGTTTGCTTGTTGATCTTGATGAATTTTTCCCTGAGTGGTCGGAAAGAGATTTTTTCTTAAGAGTGTTATGCGCGAGTTGGCTACAGTAGCCCAGTTCCTTGATCTCTGGAGCATTAGCTGCTGCTGATCTCATGAGCTCTCGGAGTCCATCTAACGCATCTTCATCGCCACGCAGAGCATCGGCGAATCCGCACCAGTATTTGCGTGGCTCTGATCCGTCATCATGCAGAACGGCATCCTGATCCATACGGCAGGCGACATCACGTTGCTTTTGAAGTTGATCCAAATAAACTTGGGTTATTTCCTTACGACAAACATTGCCATCTAGTGTTTCGTAAAGTTGCGGGCGGTTTTTTTTAACCCAACGAGCGAATGCCTCATTGATTCCCTCGGCGAATTTTCTGGGTGTGCCAATGCGGCGAGTGCGGCGCTCCCAAAACGACTGAGTATCTTCCCCGCGCTGTGTGAGTGATTGGTATTCAGCAGCCAGACCCTCGACATGGGACGAAGTATAGAGTTTGCGTAGATGCTGGAAGAGGCGCTCCATGCCGCTGCCAGTGGGTTCATTTTCGCCATCTTGAAAATATTCCATGTGATGCTCCCGTGCGGGGCAGCTAACCAGCATGCTTAAGTTGCCCGATTCGATGCTATAGGTGAGCACAGTAATACCACAGAATCTCGAGAGATTACGCATGATAGATACCATCGCAGCATGCTCCTCTTCGTCCATAGATTCGTATGAACGAGACGATTTGCATTGGATCCAGAATGTTTTTTGGGCAAACATTACCTTCTTGGTATAGCAAAATGAGTGAATTGATGAAGGAGTAACTGCATATTTCTTATACCGTTAAATGAGGGGCGAAGCTGTTATATTCAGCTGCGCTGATTACCAAACTTTTTCACCGTCTCGATCATAAGGCAGCCAGACGAGAGCGATGGTTTGAATATCGATGTCTTTTTTGTAGGGTTTGATGACCTCATTCTCAAGTTTGACAGTGGCAGGATTGAATTCGAGTTCTAGCTCTTTGATTTCTTCGGCAAGCTCGGCTTCAAGCTCGGCAATGTCCTCCTCAAGGTTTTCGATTTTGTTTTCGGCAATCTTGACATCGCGGCGTTGTTTATAGGCACGTCCTGCACTGCTAACAGTACTGGACGATGAGCGGCGGCGGCCTCCTAACAAATTGCCCAACAATCCCCCGAGGACCTTTGCTCCGATGTCCCATGCGGCGCTGCTGGCTTCGGCTTCTTCCTTGGCGAGGGTGTTTTCGGCTCGATCAACCTGTCCTTCCTTAGTTTTGATCTTAGCTTCGTATTTATCTCGAAGTTTTTCCACAGCGTCATCACGTATTTCGCGGGCCTGAGTGGAGAGACGGCCGCGGAAGGCTCCTTCGCTTTCACCGAGCTGGGAGTAGGATTTGAAAAGTGGACAGTAGAAGATTTCCACTCGCTCGTTGCGGTAAATGTAATCGGCAAAGTCTTTGGTAACTTGTTTGTAGTTATCGGCATTCATGGCAAAGCCAGGTAGCTCATGGAAGCCGCAGCCTTTGCGCGGTTTGTCCTTCAACGACTTCACGGGGTGGGTGCAGCCAGCATCGTGGCTCCAGTCGATACCTTGGTCTGTGATGGCATTGGTGAAGCGCAACAGACGTGAGCCGTCGATACCGCACTTATTGGAGGAGAAGTGCACGTTGGCTTCGCGGATCAGTGCTGGCTTGTAGGTGATGCCGTCCGACTCACCAGCGAAAGGAATGAAGTATTCTTTGACACCTGAGCCGACGACGGGTCGTTCGCCTGCTGCGCTCTCCTGAGAGGCTCCGGGCATCGCCATCGGGTTGGACGACTGTGCTGCGACCAATTGCTTGCTTTTGCCCGAGAGGAACTGGTCGCGCTTAGGGTCCATGAGTTTTTTGATCTTGGTGCGGGTGAGGGGACCGCAGAGGTAGCTCATCACCCAGCGGACATGGAAGACCACAGCAGAGTCTTCATGCACGTTGTTCATCAGGAAGACACGAGAGCCGAGGCTGGCGAGAAGTTCTTCCATCCTTCGGCGATTAAAACCCCCATCCTGGGATGCGGCGGCACCTTCGAGGCCATCTAGCACACGAGCCTTGTCGCGTTCGGTTTGTAGTCGGCCCAGCCACCAGGTGCCGATGTTGGAGAGTGCCTTGTAGTCGAGGTCCACGGGGTTCTGGGTAGCCAGCAGGCAGCCGAGTCCGAATGCACGACCTTGTTTAAGCATGGTCATCATTGGTTTTTTACTCGGTGGGTTTGCTGACGGAGGCAGGAAGCCGTAGATCTCATCCATATAGAGTAGCGCGCGCAGGCTAGTCGTGCCGCTTTGGGTGCGCATCCATCCTAACATTTGGTTGAGCAGTAGACTGACAAAAAACATCCGCTCGGCGTCACTGAGGTGGGCGATGGAGAAGATCGACATGCGCGGTTTGCCTTCCGGGCTGTGCATCATGTTGGATATGTCAAGTGGCGGGCCTTCCATCCAGGTTGAGAAACCTGGAGAGGCGAGTAATGAGTTGAACTTCAGCGCGATTTTTTGACGCTGCTTGGCATTCATAAAGGAGTTGACGTCGAGGACGCCCACTTTATCAAAGGGAGGTTTCTGCAGGTGGCGGATGAGCGACTCAAGCGAGAGATTTTGTCCGTTCTGCCAGCAGTGATTGAAGATGGTGCCTAGGATGACGGCCTCGGGGCTTTGGATGGGGTCGGCATCGACACCTACCAATGAAAGCAGCGAGCTGACCGTGCTTTCGATTCGGTCGCCGAGTAGTTCTCCATCGTCGAGCACCTCGAAGGGAGGGACTTCGAGAGAACTTAAAATGGATACGGGTATGCCGGCTTTGCTGCCGGGCGTGAATATGTTCACATCCACTTTGTCTCGGAATTCTCTGACCCTTTCCGGGCTTTGTCCCCATGAGCCAATGCCTTCTTTCCACATGGTGGCGGTTTTTTCTGCGAACTCGTTGGGTGTTTTGCCCTTTTTAGCAGCGTCATCCTCATTAATCCAGGGTCTAAAATCTGAGGGCTCAAAATCGGGAAAGTTGAGCATCAAGTTTGAGATGTCGCCTTTAGGGTCAATGATAATAGCAGGTATGTTGTCCATCGCTGCTTCCTCGAGAATAGAAATACAAAGGCCTGTTTTACCTGATCCGGTCATGCCAAGCACGACACCGTGGGTAACCAGATCCTTGGAGTCATAGAGAACTAATTCATCTTTGAGTTTATTTTGTTTGAGATCAAAGCCACGACCTAAATAGAAAGAGCCCAATTTTTCGTAATCACTCGCTTGGATGTGCATGATGACATTTGAGATATTTTAGGCGGTCTTGGGAAGGCGCAATTGAGGGAAACAACTATTTTTTAACAAAAATGAAGCTGGCGAACGCCGCAAATCAAGGCTTTAGATACTTAAGAGACCAAAATATTAAGGAAATCTTAAACTTTTTCTTGCAAGATGCAAAGTTTTTAGAATAATGGGCTCCGTTATGAAAACCTTAGTCCTTAATTCCATTATTGTATGTATCTCTGTATCGACCGCTTTTGGTCAAACTCAGAGTGATGTAGAATTTCTCCGTGCGCGTGCCGATGCGCACGAACGTAAAATCAGCCAACTTGAGCAAGATTTGAGCCGTTTAAAAGCGCTACTCGCTGAAAAGCCGGCTACAGCGATGGCTGCCAAACCAAAACAAACACCCAAAGCGCTAGCTGTCGCCGCAACTGAGCCAGTAGCAAATAGCTATGTGGTTAAACAGGGGGATGTGTTGAGTCGCATCGCGACATCTCATCAAACTTCAGTCGCCGCTATTCTTAAGGAGAACGATCTCCCGAATGATCGTATCATCGTTGGTCAAAAGCTTCGTATCCCCGGCGCTGCAGCTCCGGTTACCTCATCAAGGCAAGCCAGCGCACCTGCTGTGACAAACTTAGCCAAGCACCAAGTGAAAAGTGGTGAGACCTTTTACTCCATTGCCCGGATTCATAATGTATCTATGAAGAGTTTGCAGGCAGCAAACCCGGAGGTCGTACCGACCAAAATGTATGTAGGTCAGACATTGCGAATTGATGGCAGAGCAACGGCCTCAGCTTCGAATGCTGTTAAAAACGCTCAAAAGCCTCAAAAAGCAGCTGCTAGTACCGCCCCCAAAAGAACGGAGCTAGCAAGCCAGAAAAAAACTCCAGTGAAGCAGCCCGCACCTTCTACACCGAAAGCTGGCGCAGAGCCTACGATAAGAACCATCACGGTAGACCAGCAAATCACCTACGGGCAATTTGCTTCAAGGCATGGTTCTAGCACCACACAACTCAATGAGCTGAACGGTCTGAGCCTAAGCCAAAACACAACTTTAGCCAAAGGTTCAGAGCTGTATGTGCCAAAATTTTAATGACCATTTGTTAGCGACAGGAAAACGCAGACAATTCTCCCCAGGGAGAACATAACGACGAAAAGGGCTGGGCGTCTGGTTGGATTAATCCGCCAGGCGCCCTTCTTTTTTATCCATTCCATATATCTAAAAGACAAACTTGTGCTTCGCCTCTTGCTTTGAGATGAGAATAAAGCTATTTTTCAGACCTTGAGACGCTGCTCGAGCGTGACCTTTATTGTTGACTTAAATTATTATTATTATAGAATACACATCTAACTGGATATTTATTATAAAGAATATCTAAATATTCATTTACCCTAACTTAAGCTGATAATTATATGACTGAAGGCAATAATCCCAAACCAACGAAGAAAACTTCAGCAGTGCCTCTTCGTAAAGAGACTGTTCGTGTTACTCTGAAAGCAAATCCAAGTGATAACGGCAATGCTGGTGCCGCTGGTTCTCCACCTGCGCCCGCTCCTACCATTTCTCTCAAAGCACCAGTATCTGGTCCTCCAGCAGTTCCTCCGCCTGCGCCAACTGCCCCGACTCCTCCTCGGGCACCTCAAGCTCCTCCCACGGTTAAGTTGCAAACAGGTCAAGTTCCCAACCCGGTTGCGGCGCCGACTGTTGCCGCATCATCCTTTGCTGGAGCAAAAAATTTGGTGCCGCCACCCAAGCCCTCTACGCTAAAAATTGCTTCCCCCGATTTTGATGAACCCAAGGCCACCGATTCGGCTGTGCCAGAACCAGCACCAACAGTTGGCCTAGACACTCCGGGAACAGATCAACCAGCGGGGGCTTCAAGTCAGCCCTTGCCCAAGGCCACGGTTCAAATCCAGCCTTCCCAACCCATGCCAACACCGGCAGAGGGGAGTGACTCGTTGTTATCCACCGTCAGTGTCGTTGACCCTGAAGAGGCTGCTGCTGAGAGAGCCGAAGGTACTGCTACCGTCTTATCTGCTATTGCTCTTGTTGCTGCGGTCATCGTGCTCGGAGTTCAACTTGGCACAGCCAATATTTGGGTAAATGATGAGACCCACGAAAGCCCAGGCTGGGGCCGGCTTTTTGATTAAGCTGAGAAATGCGCATGTTGTTCTCATTACATGACTAATAATATTCTAAAATGACCAAAGACTTCATCATCCCAATTGTTCTTTTTGTAATCGGTGGCTTAATTGTTTATCTGGCCTTGTCAACAGGCAGCATGCCCCGTTAACAGAACCTTAAAGATCAAGCTGCATGATATCGGCGATACTGCTGGTATTGCGTATTGCACTTTATCGCGTAGTTTGATGGCTGTGAGATCTTCAGATTAAGCATCACGTCATCTAGCGGCTTGACGTATCATGCATGTTGTTCATATTTCGGTCATGGCTAACGCATATAATGAAGCAAATTTTGAGGCCGAGGTAATAAACTCGGATAAGCCCGTTCTGGTAGATTTCTGGGCTGAATGGTGTGGACCTTGTAAAATGATCTCTCCTTTGATTGACCAACTAGCTGAGGCAGTTGGTGATACGGCAAATGTTGGTAAGGTAGAGGTAGATACCAATCAAAGCCTTGCCGCTAAGTATGGTGTTCGTTCCATCCCATGCCTGCTGTTTTTCAAAGACGGTGAGGTCAAGGATACCATCACGGGAGCTAATGTAACGCTTGACCAGTTAAAGTCGAAGCTCGAGGAGCTGGCTTAGATTTAATACGTCAACCGAGCTCTGGAGCATGTTTAATAGACTCTCCGCAGTTCTTGATCAAACTGCCGCGCGCCTTCCTGCAAGGTCCGCGGCATATTTTTGGCTGTTTAGTGGCTGGGCTATGATGCTCTGGGTGCTCTCCTCAGCAAATCCCTCTCTTAAGCAAGCAAACGAGATTCCACATATGGATAAAGTATTCCATTTTATCTATTTTTCTGTTGGGGGAGCACTGCTGGCAGCATCCACTGGGTTAAAATGGCGGAGCCTATCGCGAGGGTGGCTTTTTTTACTGATTGTCCTCGTCTGCTCACTGATTGGCAGGCTCGACGAGTATCACCAAGGATTTGTTCCTGGGAGAACAGGCAATGATTCAGGTGATTGGCTTGCGGATACGATGGGAGGCCTATTTGGTGGGGCTGCCGTTATTTGGTATCTATTGCCCAGAATCATCTCTGCTACTGAGCGTGATCGAGGCTGAATAAACATTAAAACGCGGTGGAAGTGCAATAATTTCTATGAAATCACGCAAATTCCCTTGACTGCCGGCTAGCGGAGTGTATCTCTCCCCGCCCGTATCACACGCTTCATTCGATACGTGGATCACAACTCTTCAGTGAGTTTAACTCCCGAAGCGAGTCCCAATTTTAAATCAATTCAGAAAAATGGCCAGAGTATGTAGCATCAGAGGTTCCCGTGTCCGTATCGGTGGTAGAGTTCACCGTTCAGGTCTCGCCAAGAAAAAAGGTGGAATCGGTCGTCACGTAACAAAAGTAGTTAAGCGTAGTGTTTCTCCGAACTTACACACCAAGCGTATCTATATTCCTGAGCTCGATCGCCACGTCAAATTGAAGCTGAGTGCCAAGGCAATCAAGACCATCAATAAAAATGGAGCCTACGCTACACTCAAGAAGGCGGGCCTAATCTAAATGACTAGCCATTTAGTGTAATTTTCAGAAGCGGTGGCCTAAGGGTCACCGTTTTTTCGTGCGGAGCAGTTATCCAGTGTAGTTACCCTCCGTAGTTACCTTGAGCGCACCTCTACCGCAGGCAGTTGGCTAATGCCCGAATAGATTCCGTATCGTGGCAGCTACTCATGGTGATGCGTAGACGGGCAGTTTGGCGGGGGACAGTGGGGTAGCGGATTGCCGGCACAAGGAACCCCTTGTCACGCAATTGTGAGGAGAGCTTGAGAGCCTCGTCGGAATCGCCAACCATCCAAGGAACAATCGCAGACTGGCAATGACTCGTCATATCCGATGCCGATCTGAAAGTATCGATGTTGTTCCATAGCTGTGTCCGCAGCTGTTGACCTTGCTCGTTCTGAATGATTCTCAGGGCCTGAGCAGCGGCTGCGGCTTGGGCTGGTGGCGGGGCTGTTGAGTAGATGAAAGACCGCGCTCGGTTAATCATGAGCTCAGCCCATACACGAGAGGTTGCCAGATAGCCGCCAGCCACACCGGCCGCCTTGCCCAGTGTTCCCATATGGAAATCGATTTGATCCTGGATGCCGAGCTCCTCAGCGAGCCCCATACCAGTAGGGCCAATAAGTCCAAGGGCGTGTGCTTCATCGACCATCAAGAGACAGCCATACTGTTTAGTGAGCCGACTTATTTCTTCAAGCGGTGCCGCGTCACCGTCCATGCTGAAAATGGATTCTGTAATGACGAGGATGCGGCTATTTGCGTCCGCCTTCTTGGTTGATGATTGCAGAAGTGATTCAAGTTTTTCTAAGTGGTTGTGAGGAAAAACACGTAGAGTAGCTCCACTCATACGGGCCCCGTCAATCAAACTTGCGTGGCAGAGTTTGTCGAGAATGACGACATCACCTTTACCGAGTAAGGATGTGATGGCGCCAACTGATGTCGCGTATCCTGTAGAAAAGGTAAGTGCCGCCTCCGTGCCTTTGGCGGTTGCTATCGTTTCTTCCAAGTTCCGGTGCGGTTCCATTGTGCCGCATATAAGGCGTGAGGCAGTTGAGCCAGCACCGTATTTCTCAATCGCTTCTTGATATACCTGTTTAATCTCAGGGTGCTGAGAAAGACCAAGGTAGTCGTTGGATGAGAAATTTTTTAACGATGAGTTAGCATCTGGAATGTGTCGTAAAAGTGATGCACTCTTGAGAGCTGCAAGTTCATCCTCCGGAAGTCGCATATGAGGAAAGTTAATAATGACTGCTGACAAGATGCCAGAGAATTAATCAGCCTGAGACCGCTCCAGTGCCCAACGGAGTAGTTTTTCAGAGTCAGACCAGACATTTCTGGATGTTGCACCAAGGATGACGACGATGGCAGTTCGACCATTGAGGGTGCCGCTAGATACGAGGCAGCGGCCCGAGGCTCGTGTGGTGCCGGTTTTCATGCCGTTGCAATAGTCCACTTTTTTGAGGATCTTGTTGGTGTTGTCTAGCCGCTTTGAGCGGCCATTAGCATAGCGAAAAGTATAGGTCTCGGTGTCCATGATGCCACGCAGGGTGGAGCTGCTAAATGCGGCGCGTCCACAGATGGCCATGTCACGAGCTGTAGAATACTGCCCGTTGGCTGTGAGTCCGTGTGGATTCATGAAACTCGAGTCTCGCATGCCAAGGCTGAGAGCTTTTTGATTCATGACTTTTGAAAAGTTAGTTTCACTACCTGCAACACTTCTCGCTAAAGCACGGGCTACATCGTTGCCGCTCTTGACCAGCAGGGCTCCGAGTAGCGTGCGTCGTGAATAGACTTCCCCGGGAAGAATGCCCAGCTTGGTGGGAACGACCCAGGTGTCACTTTTCTGAATGGTGAACTTATGGGTGAGGTTGCCGTGGTCCAAGACGCAGAGCGCGGTCATGAGTTTTTGTGTGCTGGCAACCGCACAGCGTTCACGGGCATTTTTCTCATACAGGACCCGCCCGCTGGCATAATCAACTACGATCGCTCTGGGGGCTCCTATAGTGGGGGCGGGCGAACGAGGGATTGTTCCAACTTTAACAGCAGGCGTCGCTACTGATGTCGTCAGCCGGGAGGTATGGATTCCCAGAGGTGTTTGCGCACAGGACACCAAGCTTATGAGGGCGAGTAACTGGGGAAGGATGAAGAAGCGCATAGTTGAATAAAAAATTCTACGCAAAACTCCATCATAAGTGGATGAAGTCAAGCGGGAACACAGTGTGCTGGCCGACAAAGTTGCACTCAGGGAGTGTTGCTTTTTGAAGGGGCACGTAATTCAACCTGCACCGGTGCACGCTCCAATGATTCTATTTCAAAAAATTCGACAGCATCGGGTGGGAAGTTAAACGCTCCTGCCACGAGATTACTTGGAAAGGTCTGGCTCTTGTTCCTGTAATCACGAACGTTGCCGTTGTAAAAACGTCGGGCGGATTGCAGACGGTCTTCTGTATGAGTAAGCTCTTTTTGCAGTTTGAGGAAAGCCTGGTCAGCTTTCAGCTCAGGGTAGGCCTCGGACAAGGCAAAAAGGCTTTTTATCCCGGAGATGAGCTCTTGCTCCGAGGCTGCCTGCTTGGCAGGAGAACCATTGTTTGCCTTGCAGAGATTGCGCTGGGCAATCACGGACTCCAGTAGCTCCCGTTCGTGCTTGGCGTATGCCTTGGTGACAGAGACCAGATTGGGGATCAGGTCGTAGCGCCGCTTGAGCTCTGTATCGATGTTTGCCCATGCATCACGGATGTGATTGCGGATCGTCACCAAGGCATTGTAGGTTGCGGTCACATAGACCAGAGGCATACCGACGATGACAACAAGAATGATAATGGGTGTCATGTTTAGGTGAAGAGGTGAGATGGAATAAGGGAACGAATTTGTTGCAGCTGACGGAGACGCCCCAGAGATGTGTGAGCAGATAATTTACCGCGGTAAGTTAGTGCCAGAGTGTGGCGCTCTACTTCAATCACAAGGTTTTGCTTGTTAAGAAGATAGTCAATCATTCGTGCATTGCAAAAATCATAAGCAAATTTTTTGTCCCTTGATTCCACCTGGTAGCGTTTGGAAAATTCAAGGGACTCGAAATCAATGTCATCAAAGCCAAAGGCCTGTGTCAGTTTGGCAAAAAAACCTTCCGGCTTGATGACGAGCTCAGGAAAGCTCCGGGGCATGGAGAGAGTGAAGACGCTGAAATAATGATGCTGAGTTTTTGAATTGCCATCACTGTCACTTGAGCTTGTTTGGTAATGATACTCAAAAAAACTCACTGCCTCTCCGCCGCTCTCGCCTGTGAAGATGTGTTGAGCATAACGATTACTTCCCATGCCAAAATGCTCAAGGAAATGAAAACGTTTGGCGATCCCGCGGTCTTCATGGGCCGAGAACCTGAAATTAAGTGAGGCAGCGAGCTGCTGCAAGGCAGTCTGGCGTTTGCGCTCAGAAATCGTGTGGTAGATGATTGCCGCAATGAAAATCACCGCGAATATCCCGAATAAAAGGGGCACGGATAAAGTGGTAAACATAGGCAAGCTCGAGTTTTTTCTAAGTGATCATCTAAGGTGGATTCCCCAATTCGTTGCCTGTCTGGTTAATAACGACGTGAAGAGAATATCGAGCGGATGATCAGCACTAAGATGGCGATCAGGCCGAGGGGGATGACAAGAAGCACTCCTAGGATGATGATTGGTACGATGACGAATTTACCCCAGCTCTTGCTGCGCAGGAGCATGAACCACTGGGTGAGCTTGAGGGTGATGCGGGCTTTCCAAGGCAGAGCCTTTTGAAAATCGGCGAACGGATCGTTGCCAGTGAAGGCTTGGTCGTCGTCAAATACAGGTCCATCGTCCAAGCCATCACCCGCGGATTTTTCAGGGGTGACAACTTCGTCGATTTCAATCGTTTTGCTCTCGGGCATTGGGTGCGTTAGCTCGTCTATGCTTGATGCAGGTTTTTTTCTGTTTCGGCCTCGATGATGGCGAAGCGTTCGCGATGCAGAGCAGGGTCAGTGCGGAACGTGAGACGGCCGCTGTGGGAGCGCTCGAGTTCGACAAAGAGGTTGGAATCTTCATTTTTAAAGCGGTTAAGGACTTCGGTATTAACCACAATGACGAGGTCGCCGAGTTTGCCCTCACCACGTTGGATGACTGTATTGAGTGCGCGCTGCACCTCGACACTCATTGTCATGGGTGTTTTTACCCGGCCGCGGCCTTCACAATACGGGCATGGTTCGAGGAGGCTATCGCGGAGTGACTCATTGAGGCGCTGACGGGTCATTTCCATGAGCCCGATAGAAGAAATCTGAAGGACTTGGGTCTTGGCTTTGTCACGCTTAAGGCGCTCTTTCATTGCGCGATAGACGGCCTGTTGATCACGTCGATGGCGCATATCGATGAAGTCGACAACCACGAGGCCGCCGATGTTACGTAACCTGAGTTGCCTTGCCACTTCTTCAGCGGCTTCAACGTTGGTTTCCATGAGCATTTTATCGACATCCTTAGAGCCTCTATTTCGACCTGTGTTGACATCGACAGTGATCATGGCCTCGGTTTCATCAATGACCAAATAGCCACCGCATTTGAGCCATACTTGGCGTGAGAAGGCCTCATCGATTTGTTTTTGGATGCCAATTTTCTCGAAAACAGACTGACGAGAAGGCAGATATTGAATGCGGCGTTTGGCCCTGCGAGAAATGCGTCCTGCGATCTCACGCATTTCATTGGTAGTGTCTTCATTGTCGCAGATGACCTGCCCGACATTGTCAGTAAGGAAGCTTCGCACGCTTCGTTCGATGAGATCAGGCTCACGATAGACACAGACAGGAGCAGGGGTGCTGTCACGCTTGTCTTCAACGGCATACCATTGCTCAAGGAGGATTGCTAAATCTCTGACAAAGTGGCGCGCACGCTGGCCTGTGGCAACGGTGCGCATGATGATACCCATGCCTTCGGGAACTTGAAGTTTCTGCATGATGTGGCGAAGACGCTGACGCTCTTTGGGGTCATCCACTTTACGCGAAATGCCAAATTGGTCTGAATAAGGCGTGAGAACAAGATAACGTCCAGCGAGGGAAATGTTGGTGGTAACACGGGGGCCTTTGTTGCCGATAGGCCCTTTAGATACCTGGATCATAATTTCAGATCCTTGTGGGTAGATACTAGGAATGTCTTTTGAGCTGATGCGTTTTGGCTTCTTTTTCTTTTTGCCGGCTCGTTGAATTTCCTCGAGGCCAGTATCGAGAGCCGCGGGAATAGCATCCCAGAAATGCAGGAATGCGTTTTTATCCAGTCCGATATCGACAAACATGGCTTTGAGACCAGGTTCGATATTTTTGACGGTGCCTTTGAATATGCCGCCAACAATATTGAGGTCGCCTTCACGCTCGAGGTTGTATTCCTCAAGAGAGCCGTCCTCAACGAGGGCGACACGGCGTTCAAGCTTTTCTGAATTGATAATGAGTGATGCTCCTTCGGTTGGTGATGATGCACCAATTCCGAGAGCGCTTTTAATACGTTTAATCATAATAATATTTGGGTAATGGTTAATGAGTGTTTTGAGATTTTCTGTGTGTAGTGGTAAATACTAAGGTTGTTTATTCTTCGATGACGATGGCTTTGGGGGCGATGGAGCCTTCTGCATCAGCTCCTTGCCTGATGGACGGCTCAACGAAACGAGGGTTTTCTGGAACAGTGTAAGCTCTAGCGATTGGAATATCTGATATTTCATCGCCGGTCTCGCCACTTTCGTCATACGCAATGGCTAGTAGATCGCCTTCATCCGGTAGTTCGATTTTCTCCCGGACGATGAAGTCTCCAGCATGCTCTTTCATTTCAGTGAGAGGCAATTCAAGCCCTTCATCCTTAGCAAAGAGCCCGCGCATAATGAGGTGGACGAGTGGTCCTGCCACTGCGCCGCCACTACTACCACGTTTAACAGCGACAACCACAACATATTTAGGCTGTTCGTGTGGGGCGAAGGCCACAGTCCACGCATCATGCGATTTGATGCCTTTGTCGACGGTTTGTGCGGTTCCTGTTTTGGCGCATACATCACGGTCTTTTACCGAGGCACTGCGGGCTGTGCCCCCAAGCTCATTAGCGGCAAGCCACATTCCTTGGCGGATACGCTCCAGGTCTTTTTCTTTGACGCCTTGTTTTAAGAGGTTTGTCTTAAGAACGGGTCGATTGTGTAACAGGGTGCCCTGGTGGGGGTGCACGACTCGCTTAATGATACGTGGCTTATAGTAGCGGCCATTGTTGGCGATGGCGCTAACAAGGGCAGCAAGTTGTAATGGTGATGCAGCGCTGTCTGATTGGCCAATCGACATCATGCCTGTGATCGAGGGTGTTACCTTTGCTCCTGGGCGTAATTCCTGGCGCCAGTAGCGGCTACCGGGTATGAATCCAGCTGATTCGGAAGGGAGTTCTAATCCCGTTTTTGAGCCGAGCCCCAAAAGTTGAAACGTATCGAGCATCTTGGTGCTGCCGATCTCGTTGGCAACTCGCATGAAGTAGCAATTGCATGATCTCTGAATGGACTCTTCAAGGTTAAGTTGGCCATGGCCAAGACGCTTCCAGCAGTGGATTTTTATATCTCCGTAGGTAATATAACCTGGGCAATACTCTGTATCATAAGCATGTCCATGTATGGCCGCGGCAATCGCTGTGGGGAGTTTGAAGGTAGAGCCTGGGGTGAAGTTATTAATGGCCTTATTGGCCAGTGGGTTGGCTTGGTTGGTGTTGTAGTTTTTCCAAGCATCGGGATCAATGCTGGGAACAAAATAGCTTGGCGTAAAATCGGGAACGGAGGCCATCGCGAGGATTTCGCCAGTGTTAGGGTCCATCACTACCGCCGCAGCTCGGCCAACACGTCTTAGGGTGTTTTCGACCAAGCACTGCACATGCGAGTCAATGGTGAGTTCCACGCGAGAGCCGACGTCAGGCTTGATGTAATCAACCATTTGTAAAACGGCACCCTTATCATTTTTAAGGAGGGTTTTTATGCCTTCTTCGCCGGTTAAGTAAGCGTTCATTGTGGCTTCGATACCGGCGATGCCTTTGCTTTCCCCAGTGTAATGCTTAAACTTCCGTTTGTCTTCAGGGGATATGTCACCTTTTCCCCATTGTTTGACGTATCCAAGGATGTGGGATGCTAGTGATCCATAGAGATATTCACGGCGGGGGCTCACCCGGACGCTGACGCCTGGTAGTTCGAGATTGTGCTCTGCGAAATTGGCAAATTGATCATACGTCAAATCATCTCGGAAGGTGAAGGGTACCAAACCGCCGTGAGTAATGTAATGAGTGTCGAGTGCGCTTGCTCGGTATTTTTTGTCAAGCTGGTGAACAGCAAGTTTTGGCCGAACCCATTCATTGACGATTTCGTGGGTTTTGATCTTTCTGAAGTTTTTGACCGATGGGTCATCTTTGCCGCGGGTCTGGAGCAAGTAGCGTTTGTAGTCGTTACGTATTTCCTCAAGGTTGAAGATAACTTGGTAGTTACGTTGGTTTTGAACAAGAACAACGCCGTTACGATCAGTGATATCACCACGTATCCCCGGCTCACGGATGGTGACGGCGTAGTTGGATGGCACTTGTTTGAGGAAACGGGGGCGTTCTTTGATTTGGTATTGGTAAAGCCGCGACAATAGAGCCCCAAACCCAACCAAGATGAGGGCAGTGAGGAGGTATAGTCTGAAGCTGTAACGAGTTTCTACCATGGTAAGTGATTGGAAAATTAGTCGATATATCGGTGTTTTTGCCTGAGTCCTTCGTAGCGAATATTGTGGCGGCAGCTGGAGGCGAGTTGATAGATGATCCAGAAGATGAGAGGTGAAAAAAGCATCGTGAGCGCGCTGGTGAGATAAATCCGGTAAAGAACACTTGGGGGGAAGGTGAAATCTCCTCGGACGAAGTTGAGAAGAAGATATTCGGTAAACAGGTATGAGAAAATGGCAATGCCGGTCAGAATCGAAGAGATGTGCCACTTCACCTTGCGGAAAAGAGGCTGAATGAATTGCATCAGAAGTCCCATCATTGCGTAGAGAATAATACTATACCCAAATCGAAGGGATTCAACGGGGTCTGTATAAATGGTTGGGTCTCCACCTTGAGCTCCCAGTGTATGTTGTGCATCCCATAAGAATCCACAAATGAAAGCGAGCACAAGCATTGAGGAAAAGTTCACACAGACAGAGCAGCATAAAAAGACGAGCGGCAGAATGAGTATACGGGCACCAAAGAGGCCGCCAATCGCCGGTGAAAATTGCTGAACCATGCACGCAGCAAGGATGAGCAGAATAATACTAAAATGGTATTTGCTCACTTTTTGGTTGAGTTGGCGGTTGCTTCTCTAATCTCCCGGGCGGAGGTTAGAGGTTTAGGGATTTTGACAAACACGGTTTGTAGTGTTGTGAAATCCACCGCTGGCTCAACGAGTGCTTCTCCGAACAAGGGTCCTGGGGCGAACGTCTTGATCTTTCCAAGGAGAATGTCTGGAGGGAAGAGGCCACCCCGCCCAGTCGTAAAGACCAGCATGCCGGGTTTAAGGTTGGCATCTTTACTCAAGAAACGCAGCAGTAGGGAAGGTGATTCTCCAGCTGTGTCTCGAAGTCCGCTGATGATTCCTGCTTCAGGTGTTCCGTCGACTTTTGCCGATACTTGGCATTTTTCGTCGGTTAGCAAGATAACGGTGGATGTATCTTTTGATGGGGCATCGATTTTACCAACAAGGCCCTCAGGGGAGAGCACGGGGAGTTGGACGCCGACGCCGTGTTTGTCGCCACGATCAATGGTGACGGTGTGCCACCATGTTGATGGTTGGCGACGAATGATTTTTGCGGCAAGCACATGAAAGGGAACGTTCTCTTGGAACTTCAAGGCTTGGTTGAGGTGGGTGTTTTCTGCTTCTAGTTTTCTTAAGTGAGCTACCTCCATCCGTTTCTGATCAAGCTCCTCTTTGGCCAGCTTGTATTTCATTTCCAACGCTTTCGAGTGTTCAACTTCTTGGATGAATTCGGAAGCCTTGGTCTCGATGGCAGCCCCGCCTTTGAGAAACGGGCTGATGGCGCTGTAATAAGTACTTTGGATGTTACGCACAGAGCGCTCACTACGAGTGAGAGCCCAAACGGCACCCACGATAAATAGTAACAGCGCTATGAGATTTTGTGGCTTCATGATATCCGGTCAGCTCGCAGCCTTGATGGCTGGCATGGAACTGGATCAATTAGCGTGACTCTGAGCTGGTGACACGGCGCAAGAAGGAGATCTCGGCAAGAACTTTACCTGTGCCTTCTGCAACGGCGCTGAGAGGATCCTCCGCAACATGAACGGGAAGCCCTGTCTCTTCACGCAGCAGTTTATCAAGACCGCGAAGTAAGGCTCCGCCTCCGGCAAGGACAATGCCTCGATCGACAAGGTCAGCTGCCAGTTCTGGTGGGCAGCGTTCCAATGCGGTGCGCACAGCATCTACGATCGTACTGAGCGGATCAGCCATTGCATCACGAATTTCTTGGGAAGTGATGGTTATTGTCTTGGGTAAGCCTGCAACCAAATCACGCCCTTTGACATCCATGGTTGTTTCCTTTGCCAGAGGGGCGGCGGACCCGAGTCGGATCTTAATTTCTTCAGCAGTGCGCTCACCAATCATCAGATTATAGGCACGTTTCATATACTGAATAATGGATTCATCTAATTCATCACCTGCGGTTCTGACGCTGCGGCTATAAACGATTCCTGAGAGGGAGATGAGAGCTACCTCTGTGGTGCCTCCACCGATGTCGACAACAAGGTTGCCGGCGGCATCTTGCACGGGCAAACCAACACCAATCGCTGCAGCCATGGGCTCTTCGATCAGGTAAACTTCACGAGCTCCAGCTTGCTCGGCAGATTCGCGAACAGCACGGCGCTCTACCTCGGTGATGCCTGAGGGCACGGCGATCACAACGCGTGGATTTGAGCGTCGCCGACCATTGTTGACCTTGCGGATAAAGTGCCGAAGCATAGCCTCAGTAACTTCAAAATCAGCAATGACACCGTCTTTGAGAGGTCGGATGGCAACAATGTTACCGGGGGTGCGGCCCAGCATGCGTTTAGCGTCGTCGCCGACAGCCAGGATTTCGTTGGTTCCTTGGTTGATGGCTACCACGGAGGGTTCACGTAAAACAATGCCGTGGTCTTTGACGTTAACCAGTGTGTTGGCAGTGCCAAGATCAATGCCGATATCATTGGATCTGATGGAGAAAAGGGAGAGCAGTTTTGCAAACATGAGTGCTGAAGTTGGAATGAGTGAAGTTAATAAAGTAGTTTCTTAGAGCGGAATCAATAGGATCGAGGGAAATTGGATTGCTTGGGAATCAAGCATTGAAGGCTAATATTGAGAGGCTGTGATACTAGCCTGAAATTTTCAGAAGTAGTATTTTTTGTCACGGTTCTCTCAGACTTCGTGACTATTGATTCATAGCCCTTGCAGGTCAAGTGGTAAGAACTCGAAATCATTGAAAAGCAGAGGCTTGTTGGTGCGCCCGCTGTTCTAGCCAATAGATGAGCAATAGCGCTTCAGGATAGCTTTAAGCGCTCATCGCTGTCTAAAGCATCAGTCATGGCAGACCAGCCCTCAGGGGTCTGAAGGTTGAATGTGCGCAGGTAGAGGGTGACCAGAGCGGGGTCATTGCATTCAAGTAGGGCGTCAATAGCGTCCTTAAGCTTATCAGTATCAAGAGTTTCCGGGATCTCTCCCTCGACTTGGCCCTTGCCATTGTGGGGGATGTCGAGTGCGTCACAGAAAGTAATCAGCAATGCCTCCTGACCCTGCATGAAGTAAACTTGCAACAAGTGCTCAGCAATCATGTTGCTTGTTTTGCTCTGCAGATTTTTATGGACCCAGGCGATCTGTTCAGTAACTGGCTTTTTCTGCAGGAAAGGTAAACGCAGCTTTCGGTTTGATGCCAGACCGCCCAGTGCTGTTTTGTAGAGACTGCGGTCCGTTTCACGCATCCACATGAGCATGTCGGAGACGATGGATGGTTTGACGGCTTGGAAAAGTTCGTATGCGTGCATGATGGGAATGGATAAATGATGAATTAGATGAATTTGACAGATTGTTTTTTGCTTAGTCGAAGAATATCTCCCAAAGCTGGTGTTATATCTGCCATGGGATCACTGAGTTTTGTTCCGTTGAGTTGAACGGCGCCCGTGGTAATGAATTGTTTACGAAGTTCACCATTGGATTTTTTCATATCAAAAGCCTCAGAGAAGGTGAAACTGACAAGGGTGAGAAGGTTAAGGTCTGCAGGCAATGCTTTCAGCTCTAGCTCCACGGCTCCAGCGGCAGTATCACGATTTGAAAAGCGAGCCTCCCAGGTGATGCGTGCAGCTGCAGCATCTTGCTCGCTGTGATAGCGGGTGGTGATGTCGGCGGCGAGCTGCTTTTTAGCCTCCATTGGATGCAATGAAACGTCGCGATTTGTGCCCAGTAATAGTGAATAGTAGCGATCCATGAGCTCATCCGAAATACTCATGATCTTGCCAAACATCTCGTGGGCTTCGTCGCTCACGCCGACATAGTTGTGAGCAGATTTGGACATTTTTTTCACCCCGTCTAGTCCTTCGAGCAGAGGCATGAGGATGACGACCTGCTGCGGCTGCCCCTCTTCTTTCTGAAAATCACGACCCACTAGAATGTTGAAAAGTTGATCTGTGCCACCGATCTCGACATCGGCTTTGAGCTCTACAGAATCCCAACCTTGCATGATGGGGTATTGGACTTCATGGAGTCGGACTTCTTGACCTTTATCGATGCGGGATTTGAAATCTTCACGTTGCAGCATTTGCTGCATGGTAACACGGCTATTGAGTTTGAGCACTTGCTCGTAAGTCATGGAGCGGAACCACTCACCGTTGAAGACAACCTCGGTTTTATCCGGATCGAGGATCTTGAATGCCTGGGTGGTGTAGGTCTCAGCATTGGCAAGCACTTCATCCCGGGTCAGAGGGGGGCGTGCTGCGGAGCGTCCGGTAGGATCTCCGACCGTAGCCGTGAAGTCACCAATAAGGAGCACTGCCTGATGTCCCAGTTCTTGAAACTGACGCAGTTTTTCAATGGCAACCGTGTGCCCAAGGTGAATGTCTGGTGCGGTTGGGTCTACACCAAGCTTGATGCGCAGAGGTCGGCCTAGTTCAAGCTTCTCCTTGAGTTCTTTTTCACTGATGACTTTGGCTGTTCCAGCGGTCAGGATATTCAGGGATTCTTCGACAGAATGAGGCATGACGGGCGGAGGTTGGAATGATTGTGGGGCTGTGTCGAGCCGGAACATAGCTGATTAGCGGTATTATTTACTGAATAAAGCACCAAGCACAAATAATGGTCCATGTTCACCGAGGGTATATGGAACTGCATGCGAGAACTTTTTTACCCTGATGGTCAATTTTTGGCTTTGCAAGGTGGGGTGAATGCCTTATCCAAGCGCCGCGACTCTATTCGTAGTGGGAGTAATGGTGACTGTAGCTCAGGGGTAGAGCCCCGGATTGTGATTCCGGTTGTCGCGGGTTCGAATCCCGTCAGCCACCCCACTCACCCATTAAAAAAAGATTGATTGGTTGGTTCCCCGCATGGTTTGAAATACTTTCACTTGAAATGCTTTCATTCTTTTACTTCATGCTTTTTTATTCATAGATCACCTTATGTTACACGGTGTGTTGAAAACGTACTAAGGTTTATTATATGTCTAAGCTTGAAGAAGTCATTGGTTACAAATTTAGCGACGCGTCTCTTTTGACGGAGGCTCTGACCCACCCGAGTAAGACGTTTGAAAGTAATGAATCTTGTCCCCACAACCAGAGAATGGAATTTCTTGGTGATGCGGTCATTGAGCTCGTGATCACCGAGCGGCTCTACAAAATGTTTCCAACGTTTCCCGAGGGGCAGCTAACGAAGCTACGCGCACGGCTAGTATCCAGAAGTGCTTTGTTTAAATTTGCCAATGCGATGGAGCTTGGTGAATCGGTGATGATGGGAAAAGGGGAGGAAGCATCGGGAGGCCGCAGCAGACCATCTACATTGGCTGATGCTTTTGAATCAGTGATGGGAGCGGTCTACTTGGATGGCGGTCTTGATGCCGCCAAGGCGGCTATTGAGAGAGTTTGTAAAGAGTGGATTGAGCAGGTTGCTGAGTCGCCCGATGAAAGAAACCCGAAAGGCAAGCTGCAAGAAAAGCTGCAGGCACTGGCACCGGAGAGTCCTTGCTACCAAGTTCTCGAAGAAGCGGGACCCGATCACTCAAAAATATTCAAAATATCAGTCGAGTGGCAGGGGATTCTTTTGGGCAAAGGCATGGGCAAAAGCAAAAAAGATGCAGAATCCAGGGCAGCCAAGGATGCGCTCAAGAAAGAGAAGTGGCTTGGTGGTTCCGAATAGGCTCTTATTGAGCGTTCAAAGGGAGAGGCGGCCCATCTTGGAGCTGGGATCGTTTTATGCCACACCTGCCATGCTGGAGCTAACCCCTCAGCAGGGTCAGAATGGCAACACTCGATGCTCCATGATGCAGCAGGACCTTAGAACATTCATGGGTCGTTGATCCGGTGGTGAAAATATCATCCACGAGTATGATGCGCCTTCCTTGAATATGTTTTTTGTATTTTGCTCTGAGCTCAAAGGCGCCACGCAGATTTTCAAGGCGCTTGGAGCGGCTGAAGCGAGTTTGGGTAGCGGTATTGCGGATACGCTTTAATGCGTTGATGTAGGGTAGGCCCGTTTTTTTCTTGAGTCGGATCGTTATTTCTTCGGCTTGATTGAATTTTCTTTTTCTAAGCCTTGCCCAATGAAGGGGAACCGAAACCAGGATGCCGTCATCAAGGTATGGTGTAAATCTGGGGTCATCCAGACCTATGCTTAGTAGGTCTCCCAGCGTATCGGAAAGATGAATTTGGCGACGGTATTTATAGTCATGCAATAAAGTCCTGCTTTGACCGTCACTGTGAAGAGGTGCGCGAGCGAATTCAAAGTCGAGCTTGAGGTCGTTGCAGTTAGGGCAGGAGAAATTAGTACTGATGTCACCATCGTAACACTCGCCACAAAGCTTGCAAAATGGAGCTTGTGTATATTTTAGAGATTCTGAGCAGGGCTCACATAAGTGCCTGCCATGAGTTAGCGGGCATTGGCAAAGGTGACAATGAGCCGGGTAAATGTAATCGAGGATTCTTCTGGTTTGGCTTAGCATTGAAGCAAGTGTCGACGCGTTGTTATAAAAATAGGCGCTTTTTATGTCTCAGATTTCATGTCTCAGATCTGCGTTTTGATTCGGATACCTGGATGAAAATATGAACAAGTAATGCGCTGAGGAGCAATAGGCAAAACGGCAAAAGACCGGACCTTCCATCGGAGCCGATGAGAAGTCTCGACAAGGGAGAATGTTGTGTTCCTGACTCAGTGAGTTGCTGCAAAGTTTGGTAGGGGAAGATGAAGCCGAAATGCAGGCCGATGGGCAACCAGAGTGATGCTGTTCGGTAACGAGCATAAGCAAGAACAAGGCCAAGACTGAAAAGTAACATAAAGCTGAAGGTGAACTTTTCGGGGCTTAGTAGATTCTTGGCGATCGTTATAATCATTCTGAATCCAGCGTCAGCTTTGTCAGGATTGGCGATCATTTCGTTCCCGTTCGGTAACAGAGAGTAGATGATAGCATAGAAGAGAGAAATAAAGACCATCGCCATGGCTGGGCGCATGGCGCGTAAGAAAACACCCATTAAGATGCCGCGGAAGATCCACTCACTTAGCAGGGTAATGACGATAGCGGATGCCACACCATTGCAAATAGCGCTCCAATAATCAGGCGACTGAGCAAACGAAAACCAAGCGATCATCTCGAGCAAGCATATTGAAATAGATACCAGGCTGCCTGTGATCAGAAACCCAATGGCAAGATGAAGTTTGGCCTTTGGATTGCGGCATAGGGCCTGCCCGTTTTGTCTGGTGTTAGCTGATGTTGGAAGCCTAATTCGCCATGGTTTCGATGGTTGCAGGGAGCTTTGATTCGAGAGGCTGAACCACATGATAAATGGTCCCGCTAAGATGATGGCGCAACCCAGCAGCGTGTAGTTATAAAAAGCTGCAAAGGTTGCATCTGCACAGCGATTTGCCAACCAATCGAGCAGGGGGTTCAGTGCGCGTGACTGACCGACCTCGGCAAGAAGCATCCCTGCATTATAGACCCAAGGCGAAGCGATGGCCGAGGCGATAATGGTAAGGGTGAAAAAGAGGATGACTTTGCTGAAGTCACTTTGGATGAGGCGCAGCACGGCGTGCATTGTCATGAAAATAAGGCCTTACGTCAATGACTTGAATCATGGAAGTTTCGCATTCTCTTTCGAGAAAATTTGGCTTAGCTAAGTCTATGCAGAAACATCAGTGGAGAGAAGAAGGTGACGATGGTACATTTTATTATCGTGCCACCTATCATGCTTCTGAGTGGAAGCTCTATTCTCAATCAAAGGGAGATGAGGAATGGCAGCACCATGATCCTATTCCAGAAGAACTGCTGCATAAGCTACGTGAGGTGATGTGGAACAAGTATCAGCGGGGTAGGTGCCCTCATAAACTAGTGACGAAGATCGATAAAATGTTAGGAAAGGACTAGTTGTCCAGCAGATCCGGCCTGTTCGCTTTTGTGCGTGCGAGCGCTTGTTCTTTTTTCCAGCTTGAGATTTTCCCGTGATCCCCACTCAGCAACACATCTGGAACCTTCATGCCACGAAACTCATTGGGCTTGGTGTATGCGGGCGCTTCGAGCATGTTGGGATCAGAGAATGATTCTTCTAAGGATGATCTGGCATCACCTAAAGCACCTGGCAATAGCCGAACGACGGCATCAGTAAGCACGGCGGCAGCTACAGCGCCATTGGTGAGTATGTAGTCCCCAATAGAGATTTCCTCGTCGACGAGGGCGTCAATAATGCGGTGGTCTATACCCTCGTAGTGACCACACAGAATAATCAAATGCTGAGAAGTGGAGAGGCGCTGGGCGTCTGATTGTATGAATGGTTTGCCCTGTGGTGTCATCAGGATGATGCGTGTGTCATCCTGTTTGAGCTCATCTACAGCTGCGAAAACTGGCTCTGGCATCATGAGCATTCCTTGACCACCACCACAGAGATAATCGTCTGTTTTACGATGCTTTCCCGTGGCCCAATCGCGTAGTTGATGGGCGTGTATGTCCACCAAACCCTGTTCTCGTGCGCGTTTGATGATGCTATCGCTCAATGGGCTGAGGGCAATTTCCGGGAAAAGCGTGATGATATCAATGCGCATGCGGGTTCAGAATCATGAATCTGAGGGCAACAATCAAGAAGGAAGAAGAAAGATTGAAGTTTGCAGTTTTTTTTAACCTAGCTATCCATGTCTTGGTGAGCGGAGCAAATCAGAAATCGATCTACATTGTCGCAGGTGAGGTCAGTGGGGATACTCATGGAGCCTGCCTGATGGAGGCGCTGCTTACCCGTGTGCCCACGGTTTCATTTCATGGTGCAGGCGGGCCTGCGATGCAGGCGGTGGCGGGCAAAGGCTTAGCGAACTGGGTCGAGGATGCCGCGGTCATGGGCATATGGGAAGTTCTCAAGCATTATCAATGGTTTAAAGAGCGTTTCAATGAGATGCTTGCGGAGGTTGAAGAGCTCAAGCCGGATGTGCTCATTTTGATTGATTACCCGGGTTTCAATTTGCGGCTGGCGCATGCGGTTAAAAAGCGCCTACCGAACACAAAAATAGTCTACTACATTAGCCCCCAAGTATGGGCATGGAATAAGGGCAGGATACCCAAAATGGCTGAGACTCTTGACCTTATGTTGTGTATCTTCCCGTTTGAAAAAGAGATATTTGAGTCGGCGGGACTTACTACCGTTTTCACCGGGCATCCGCTGGTGGATGAGTTAGAACATCAACGTGAAGATGTCACACGTGAGCAAGACTTGATAGGCTTGTTTCCAGGGAGCCGCGAACGCGAAGTCTCGAGGCTCTTTCCTGTTATGGTCGAAACCGTCAGGCGTATTCATTCACATAACCCCGAATGGAAATTTGAGGCTGCTGCTGCATCTAAGGTATTAGCGCAGCGCATGCGTGATATTGTTCAGCATGCCAAGTTGCCCGAATCTCTGATTACCATCAGGACTGGTTCAAGCTATTCCTTGATGCAACGTGCTACTTCTGGTGTGGTCGCCAGTGGAACGGCTACTCTTGAGGCAGCTGCTTTGGGGCTTCCTTATTGTCTGGTTTACAAAATTTCATGGCCAACTTGGGCCATGGGCAAGCTGTTGGTGAAATTAGACTATATCGGCTTGGTTAATATTCTTGCTGGCGAGGAAGTGGTTGAGGAATTTATTCAAGGTGACGCCGAACCCGGGCGCATTGAGCTAAGCATATCGAGGCTGATGAACGATAGCGGTAGCCGAGACGCCTTACGGCAAAAATTACTGACGACAGCAGCTAAACTTGGTGATAGTGGTGCTCATCAAAGAGCGGCTTCCGAGGTGGTGGCACTGCTCGAGTAAACTATTTAAGCAGCTCATTTTTATTTCATTCTATGCCTGATACAACAGCGACGCATGCCGATGATAGCTCCCCGCGCATCTATAAAATACTACTGATGGTTTTACCTGTAGGGGTAGTGCTTGGAACTATTATCTTCATGTTCATGTATTTTTACCTCGAGCGTGAGGATGAGAAAAACCATGCGGTTATTGTGTCTCATGGACTTCGGGTCAGTGATTTAGAAGATATGGTGGATAAATTCACCCGCCGCATCGGTGAACGGGAAATCGAAACGGAAGCGGGAAGGGCTGGATTGCTCAGGGCGGCGTCCATGATAGAAGGTCGCCTAGGGCCCCAGAATGTGGGCTACCCGGTGCGTAGGTCAGAGGGGGAAGCTGCTCACGGGTTGTTATGGAAAAGCTTATCGGTGGAAATTCTTGGAGAAGAAAGGCCGCAAGAGGTTATCTTTGCCGCTGTCTCCTTTGCCGGCGCTGGTGCAGATGCTGATGCAAATACGGTATCCACTATGATGATGTTAGCATCATCCATGGCTCGCGAAAAACCGGCGCGCACGATTCGCTTTGTTTTCATGCCTTACAACGAGGCAGTTCAAGACCAGAACCAATGGCTATTAAAACGTTGTTTGAAATCAGGCGAAAGCTGCTCTGGAATCATCGGATTACAGACAATGGGTGAGATGCCATCGGCTGGGGATTCGGCCTGGCAAATGCAGACGAAGTCTCCTGTTGATATTGCTTGGTGGAATTCGCTCACAGAGGGAAGCTCAGCGATGGAATCTCGTAATGGTGTCGTGCCCTCAGCCTGGTTGACCCACCCAGTGTATTCGTCCCAGACTTGGATTGGTAATAGGGATCTGCGTCTTGAGCGCACTTTAATAGCCGCGCAAGATCTCAGGAAGTGGTTGCTTAAAGCGGCTCAATAGCGCGCGGCGGATTACTTCAGCTGTAAAAAACATCTTGCCACAGCGGCTTGAGTGAGATACCTCCGCCCCGCACAACCTGTTTCATCTACACAGTAGATGTGATCGGTAATACTGAAAACAAGGGGCATTAGCTCAGTTGGTAGAGCACCTGCATGGCATGCAGGGGGTCAGCGGTTCGAATCCGCTATGCTCCATTTTGTTTTCATTGTATGGTCTCGGCTACACTTGCCGCCGACCAGTGACCGATTACTGACGAGTCGCCGCCAATCAGGGCGGTTTTTTTATCCCTATCAATCAAACAACCCCATGGCTATCGAAGGACAACAACTTGCCATCGCTTGCGCCCGTGCAGCGGAGCAAATGCAGGCTGATGACATCCGTGTTATTGATATCGCCGGAGTATCATCGCTCACGGACTTCATGGTTATCTGCTCAGGCACTTCTCTGCCTCACCTCAAAGCGGTGATGCGAGACGTTGAAAATGAGATCATTGAGAAATACCAGGTTCGTGCTGTGAATGCAGAGGGCGATGCGGTTTCTCGCTGGGTGGTGCTTGATTACATCGATGTCATGGTGCACATCATGCACAATGACTTGCGTGAGATTTATAGCCTAGAGGACCTCTGGGCTGAAGGTAAAGAAGTTCACTGGCAAGAAGAATAGACTCAGGATTTCGCCTGGATGTGCCGATGAGCATTAGTGAATGTTTATTTGAGGAATGATTGATGAGATAATTCAGCATATTTGCCGTTTTTATTCATCAATTCCTCGTGAGACCCACTCTCAATAATTTGGCCGCGGTCAAGCACGTGAATCATGTCGGCATTTCGAATCGTTGAGAGGCGGTGGGCGATCACAAATGCGGTTCGATTTTTCATCAGGTGGTCTAAGGCCTCTTGGATTAGACGTTCAGTTTCACTATCTACAGATGCGGTGGCTTCGTCTAGTAGTAGGATAGGGGGGTTTTTGAGCAGAGCTCGCGCAATGGATAAGCGTTGGCGCTCACCGCCTGATAGTTTGACTCCTCGCTCACCGACAATGGTATCGAGGGCCTCCGGTAATTCACTGACAAATTGATCTGCGTTCGCGGCTTTGAGCGCGCTCCACATTTCAGCATCAGAGGCGTCCCTTTTCCCAAGGTGCAGATTTTCCCTTACTGGGCCATTGAAGAGAAAGGCATCTTGGGTGACATACCCAATGGTAGAGCGCAGAGATTTTTTCGAAACGGTGTTAAGTTCGGTATTATCGATGGTAATGGAGCCAGAGTCATATTCATAGAAACGACACAAGAGATTGACGATAGTCGATTTGCCAGCACCTGTAGAGCCTACTAGGGCGATGGTCTGCCCTGGTTGCGCCTCCAGAGTAATGTTCGTCAGCGTTGGTTGCGCTGAGTAGGAAAAACTTAAATTTTGAAACTTCACATGGCCGCGCGTTGGTTGCGGTAAGTCGGCCCCATCCGTAGCATGGATTTCATCCTCTTCATCGAGTATGGTAAAGACACGATCTGCGGCGGCTCTTGAGGATTGCGCCATCTGATTGAGCTGATGAAGTCTTCCAAGTGGCTCGTAGAGGGCCCAAATGATGGTGAAAAACTCCAATAGGACGGCGTTGTCCAAACCATGATGATAGATTTGCCAGGCACCAATGGCGAGAACGAGAGTGTAGCCAATAGAGTTGAAGAAACTCATGGTGGGGGAGTAGATGGCCCACGCTTTCATCACGGTAAGATTGGCATCACGCACTTGAGCCGATGATTGATTGAAACAGGCAAATTCGTCATCCTCAGCAGCGTAGGACTTGATTTGTCTGATTCCGGCAATGTTATCGTGAAGCATGGCATTCATTTCTCCAGTGGCTTTGCGGACAATCCGGTAACGTTTGCCGGCGTGACGTGTATATAGCCACGCTCCGATGATGAGTAAGGGTAATGGTGCCAGTGCACTGACCGCGAGGATGGGGGAGCGGGTGAATAGGAAAATGGTAACAATGAGCACCTGGAGCAGCGCGATGAGACCCTGTTCAATACCATCAATAAGAACACGTTCCATCTGAGGGACATCTTCAGCCACTCGGGTCATAATATCTCCTGTGCGCCGTTCATCAAACCACTTCAAGCGGAGACGCTGTAGCTTGTTGTAGAGTGATGAGCGTAAATCATAGATGGCTTTTTGCTCAAAGATGTTGTTGATCAGAATTCGCAGACAGTTGAAAAAGTCCCTCAGAAAGAAGGCGACAACGACGACGGCAACGTATGGCCATAATTTTTCAATTTCGCCCCCGTCGATGACCTCGCGCTTGATTCGTCCCGTCATCATGGGGAAAACCAGCAGCATAAGTGTCATTAAAATGGCACAAACTAGCTGGGCAGTAGCCAGTTTAGGATACTTACCGAGATAGGAAAAAATGCGCAAAATAGTCTGCATAGACACTAAATGTAGTTCATACCTCTGTACGAATGCTTCCTGATCATCGTAGATACAAGGAAAAACTAAATGAAAATAAACAAATTTTGCATTGCGGGTTAAGCGTAAAATTTGTAAAATAAGGAAAGTTAGCTATGTCAATCAAGACATCTGTAACAAATTTCTACCTGTCATGTCTAAAATAATTGGAATTATAGCCGCTGCCGTTTTGGTTATCGCGGCTTTTGTCGCGTTTAAGAACCAGCAGGCTTATGGTAAGGAAATTGATAATTTTCGCTCTGCGCAGGCAGAGAAAAAGGACACGATCCAAAGGCTTGAGGATCAGCAAAAAAGATTCAAAGAGGCGGAAGAATCCAAGGCAGACTTCACGCTTAAACTTGTGGAGACAGGAAAGAAGCTCGCCACGGCTATAAGGGACTACGACGATCTTAAAAAAGAAGTTAGTTCTCTGAAAGAGAGCTTGAGCATCAAAGAAGAACAGATCGCGTCAGAAGAAGAAGCTCTTAAAGAATCTGGCGAAGCAGATGAGCTCATACCTGCGATCAAGCGACTGCGCAATCAGCTTGTGGAGGCTCAGGAAGGCATAGCTAATGAAGAAGACCGGATAGCAAAGCTCACCCAACGAGATCAAGATGCTAAGCAAAAGATTGAATCCCTAAGCCAAGTGATCGATGGTTACTCGACAGGTCGTTCTCTGATGAGCCTCAAAACGAGCATTAGCGCCATCTACAGTGGGTGGGGCTTTGTGATTCTCGCAGGTGGAGACAATGAAGGTGTTGTTCCCGGTTCCATGCTTAATGTCATGAGAGCAGGCGAGGTGATCGCCAAGCT